>WBZP01000073.1_pt1 | contig 140997 bp, 134 predicted proteins | sample 5204301 | NCBI WGS metagenome assembly WBZP01 (sample SAMN12412401, study PRJNA552823) | activated sludge metagenome | isolation source: activated sludge from nitrification reactor of wastewater treatment plant... | place: USA: Pennsylvania | collected 2017 | reverse complement strand
GATCGAACCCAGCAGCAGCACGGTATCGAGATACACGTGCGGGTTGAGCCAGGTTAACGCCATCGCCGTCAGGACTGCGGTGCGCACTGAGCTCTCCCCACGTCCGGCGGTGGTCAGCCCGCTGGCGTGCCGGGCTTGCCACAGTGACCGCAGCCCGTATGCCGTGAGGAAGGCGACGCCGAGCCAGCGCACGACGTCGATCGCCAGGGGCGCGCGCTCCACGAGGGTGCCGATACCTGCAACCCCAGCCAGGATCAGCAGCAGATCAGAGATCGCACAGATCGCCACGATCGGCCAGACGTGTTGGCGAATCAGCCCTTGCCGCAGGACGTAGGCGTTCTGGGCGCCAATGGCGACGATGAGGGCGAGTCCGGTCAGCAGGCCGGTAACGGCGGAGGAGATCACGGGCCCAATCCTGCTGCCGCCCCGCATATGAAGGACAGCGAAAGATTCTTCCGCTGATTAAGCATCGCTTCATCTAGGCTGGCGAAGTGGACACCACTCACCTCGCCACACTGCTCGCGATCGTCGACCACGGCACTTTCGAGGCCGCCGCCCGCGCCTTGCACCTCACCCCGTCCGCCGTTAGCCAGCGGATCCGGGCACTGGAGTCGGAGGTCGGCCAGGTCGTCCTCCGTCGCTCCGTGCCGTGCCGTCCGACGGCGGCTGGCGAGGTGCTCATCCGACTGGCGCGACAACACGAGCTGCTGCTGACCGAGGCGCGCGTGGCGATCGCAGGTCGCGGACTGGTCACCCTGCCGCTGGCGGTCAACGCCGACTCGCTGGCCACCTGGCTGCGGCCAGTACTGGCCGAAGTCGCTGGTTGGGACGCGGTCAGCCTGCGACTACATGTGGAGGACCAGGCCTACTCAGCCGACCTGTTGCGCAGCGGAGACGTCCTCGGTGCGGTGACCAGCGACTCGACGCCCGTTCAAGGTTGCCGAGTGAATCGGCTCGGCGCGATGCGCTATCGACCGGCCGCGGCGCCGGGCTTCGCCGATCGCTGGCGCAAGGGACGCGGCCACGACTGGCAGGGCATGCCGGTGGTGACCTTCAACGATAAGGACGCTCTGCAGGGCATCGTGCTTCAGGAGCGCGGCGCGTCGCCGTCCGTGGTGCATCGGGTGCCGACCAGCCACGACTTCCTGGAGGCCGTGCGTGTGGGCCTGGGATGGGGCATGGTGCCCGAGCAGCAGCTTGACGCTGACCTTGCGCAGGGGCGCCTGGCTCTCCTGAGCGGGGGGCACTATGTCGATATTCCGCTGCACTGGATGCGCTGGCGCCTGGATTCGCCGCTGCTGGACCGCGTCGGCCTGGCCCTGAGTAGCGCGGCGGTGGGGCTGCGGCGGTAGCGCCCAACCGATCACCCGATCCGCGTACCATCGGCGGCATGAGCGGCCTCGTGGACCCTGCTTCGGTCTGCCTCACCAGCGGTGGCGACGACATCCGCTATCGGTCCTATGTCAACCACCGGATCTGGGCAGCCGAGGCTGGCACTGATTACCGCCTCGAGATCGGCCTCGGGCCTGGCCTGCACTCCCCCTACGACCACAAATACGCCGTCATCCGCACCGTCCTCCCCCGCTATCTGTGGACCGTATGGCTCGATGACGACGTCTATTTCACCGATTGGAATCCCACCCGGGTCCTCGACCTCATCGACGCAGCCGAGCAGGACGGCCTTTGGGGAGTCATCGCCGAAGGGCCGGCAGAGCCGCAAGGTCATTGGTCCAGGATCAACACCGGCGTGATGATCCTGCGCAATGACCGGCGAACCTCTCGAATGCTGCGGCAGGCCCAGCAACTCGACCTCAATCAGGCTCGCGCCCGCTGGAATGATGCCGAGGATGGCCTATTCACTGACGGCGATCAGGACGCCATCTGGGTCACGGTCAGGGACGATCCGGAGCTGCGCGACGGGCTGCGGATCGTCGGCCACGCCGACCTCAACTCTCGACCGCACTTGATCGAGGGCGCACTGGATTCCGTTGCCACAGTGCACTTTTGCGGGCCCGGTGATAAGCGCGCGCGGCTCGCACGATTCGCCGCGGCGCATGGCCTCGGTCAAGAACTCGTGCCGGAGCACCTACTCGATGCCTATTCCGTGCGGCGGCGTGAGCGCCTTCATCCGGCTGAATCCGCCGGCCGAGAGCTCAAGGATCGAACCGACGCCCTGCTGCGCCGCGCCCGCCGGAAGGCCCAGTGGATCAGGCAGAACCGGCGCTGGAGTTGAGTCCCTGATCCTCCGCTCTGAGGATGCCCCTCCCCCGTTCGGCTGGAACCCTAGGGAATTCCCTTACCGACCATGTCCGAAAGCCGACCACGACGTACTCTTGACCATGACAGTGGGGTGGCACAACGCTGGCAGATGAGCTGGCGACGAAGGAACGAATAGATGAGTCAGGGACCGCGCAGGCACCGCCGTGCCGCCGTACTCCTTGCCACCCTGTGCGCCACCGCCCTGACCGGCACGGGCGCCGGGGCCGCTCTCGCAGCGACCTCTCCCACTCCGACACCGAGCAGCGCCTCCCCCACGCCGACTGCCTCACCTTCCCCAACTCCCTCGGCAAGCGCCTCACCGCAGCCCTCCACGGAGGAGAGTGAGGCTCTAGCGGGAGTCGCCCTGGAGGCGCAGGTCGCCGAAGCAAGCCGACTCTGGGCCACGATCATGTCCGCCAATAGTGAGCTCAGCGCGGCGATGAGCCAGATGGCGGCGATGTCCACCAAGATCAACGCCCTACTCGAGTCGCTCGACAAGGCCCGCGACAGCGCGCGCGAGGCCACCGCCGCCTCTGAGAAGGCCAACGCCCAACTTGCGGCTCTCAAGGTGCGACTCACCAAGGCCCGGGCCGCACTGCGATCGTGGGCCTTTGACGCCTACTCCGGGGCAGACAATGCCGATATCTCAGGCATGCTCGATGCCATGAGGGTCGACCCCGATCAGGTGGGCGACCCGCTCGGCGACGTCAATTACCTCACTGACCAGCGCAGCCGTGCCCTGCAGGGCATCCGCAAACTCACCGAGGAGCAGCAGCGGCTCACCATTGCTGCGGATGCCGCCCGCGACAAGGCCGTGACCGCTCAAAAGCGCCTCGAGCACGACAAGGCCGAGCTCGACAAGGCGATGGTGGGGCAGAAGGCGCGGGTCGAGCAGTTGCGCACTCTCCAGCTCGCTGAAGTCGCCAAGGCGAGCCCGGTGAGCGCTGCCCTGATCGGTGCGCGAGACGAGAAGGCCAAGGCGGCCGCAGACAAGCTCCGCTCAGCCGTGAGCGCCGCCAAGGTCGACGTGGTTACCGAGATTGGCCCCGCCTGCTCGCAGGAGGATGGGGTCTACCCGAACGGCATGATGCCCGCCGCCGCGCTCTGCCCGCTCTGGGGAGCGCCCGGCCAGAGTCTCAAGCCTCGAGCCGCTGCCGCCTTCAACGCCCTGAGCAAGGCGTATGCCGCCCAAACCGGGCACCCGATCTGCGTCTCCGACTCCTACCGCTCCCTGGCCCGGCAGTACTCGGTCAAGGCGAGCCGAGGCAAGTGGGCGGCAACTCCGGGGACCAGCCCCCACGGCCGTGGCATTGCTGTTGACCTTGGCTGCGGCATTCAGAACTTCGGCGATCCCGCTCACATCTGGATGAAGCAGAACGCCCACCTCTACGGCTGGTATCACCCCGCCTGGGCAGAGCCGAATGGGGCCCTCCCCGAGCCGTGGCACTGGCAATACGCCGGAGAGTGACCCGCGCGGATTCGGCGATCCTCTCCCCGTGCGCCCCCTGCGTGTGCCAGTCTTTCGCCCATGACAATGGCGTCGACCGAGACCACTGACGACCTCAAGCGCTTCCACCGCTCGTGGTACTGGTATGACTGGGCGAATTCCGCGTTCGTCACCACAGTCGGAACGGTCCTCTTCGGCCCCTATATCTCCTCCATCGCCCGCGAGGCCGCCTGCCCCGGCGCGACCGAAGGGGCGAGTTGCACGACTCCCCTCTACGTCATCCCGGCGGCCGAAGGACTACCTTCGATCATTTGGCAGATCGCCGGTGTCCTCGTTGTCGTCCTGATCGCCGCGCTGATCGGTTCCCTGATCGGTTACGCCCGCGACCGCGAGCTCCCGTGGCGGCCCAGTTCGGTCTTGCCTGCTTTGGCCGTGGCCGCCCTGATCCTGGTCCTGACCGCACCCATTGCTCCGGGGGCTGTCGCGCCATACACGACGACCTTCGCCACCCTGCTCTCGGCGGTACTCCTCTTCTTCGTCGGCGCCGCCGCCGACCGCTCCGAGCGCCCGGCGCGCATGCTCGGCCTGTTTGCCTGGATCGGTGCCGCCGCCGCCAGCCTGCTCGTCTTCCTTCAGGGCGACAACTGGCGTTTCGGCGCGGCCATGATGGTCATCGCCACCGTCGCTCTCGGTTCCTCGCTGGTGGTCTATGACGCGATCCTGTGTCGCATCGCGAGCCCTGACGACCGCGACAAGGTGTCCTCACGTGGTTGGGCCCTTGGCTACTTGGGTGGCGGGCTCTTGCTGGCCGTCAACCTCGCGGTGGTCAGCAGCCCCGAGTCCTTCGGGCTGACTACCGGATCTGCCGTGCGCGTGAGCATGCTCAGCGCCGGCCTCTGGTGGGCCATCTTCACCATCATCCCCGTGATGGGGCTCCGCGCCGTGCGAGGTGCCGGCGCTGACAAGTCCGCACCTAAGGACGTCCGGGAGGCTCGCGATGAGGGGACGCTGGCGCAACTTGGCCACACCTTCCGCGAGTTGAAGGCCTTCCCGCACACCATGCGCTTCCTGGCGGCCTATCTCTTCTTCAATGACGGCATCCAGACGGTGATCTCCAGCTCAAGCCTGTACGGCTCCGAACAGCTTGGGTTCAAACAAAGCCAGTTGATCACCCTGATCCTGATGGTGCAGTTCGTGGCTTTCTTCGGCGCCCTCATCTTCGGATGGTTTGCCGCCCGCGTCGGGGCCTACAAGACCATCCTGTGGTCGCTGCTCGCTTGGGCCCTGATCGTGATCGCCGCCTTCTTCGTCCCGAATAAGGCCTTCTTAGTCTTCGCGGCTCTGGGTGTGCTGATCGGCATCGTCCTGGGTGGCTCGCAGGCCCTCTCCCGGTCGCTCTTCAGCCAGTTGGTGCCGCAGGCACGGGAGGCGGAGTTCTTCGCGTTCTACCAGGCCATGGAGCGCGGTACGTCCTGGTTCGGCACCCTGCTCTTCGGCTTGGTGTACCAGATCACCGGTTCCTACCGGCCGGCCATCGTCGCGCTCATCGTGTTCTTTGCCTTGGGCTTTGTCATCCTCAAGAAGGTGGATGTCCGCCAGGGCATCCTCGACGCCGGCAATGAACTCCCCACGGTGGTGTGACCCTCCTCACCCAGGGCAACCTCAGGTCTCTTACGAACGTCGGAACAAAGTGCCCCTCGTGGTGCGTTGAACCCCCGAAGTACTACTCGGGACTGACACCCGAACCCCAACCGACGACCCCGGGAGATCCCCATGGCCGAACGAAGTCTGCGCGGCAGCCGCCTTGGCGCCCTGAGCATGGAGCGCGACGAGCACGTCGTGCCTAGCCAGCGCCAGATCACGACCTACCGCTGCCCCAATGGGCATGTCATCGAGTTGCCCTTCTCGATCGAGGCCGAGATTCCCCCGACCTGGGAATGCCGCTGTGGCAGCGAAGCGCTCCTCCAGGGCCAGTCGGACCTCCCGGCGCCCAAGCCGGTGAAGCCGGCCCGCACCCACTGGGACATGCTGCTGGAGCGGCGCTCCATCCCCGAGCTCGAGGAACTCCTCGAGGAGCGGCTTACGCTGCTTCGCCAGTCGCGCGGCGAGAAGGTCACCCGCAAGAGCGCGTGACCCCCGCGCCCCTGAAATGCCGTGGGCCCGCCTTCACTGAGAAGGCGGGCCCACGGCATTCGGCTGGGTGAGCCGTCACCTGGTCGGCTAATCGACGACTTCGCCTTGGATGACGTCCGGCCCTGAGGTACTTGGACCGCCAGGACGTCCCGGCTTCCCGGAGACCGGCCCCAGGAGCCGCCGCTCGACCGCTCGCTGCAGGACCCCTCGGGCGAGCGGGCGGGTGAACGGCAGGACAAAGAAGAAGCCGACCACGTCCGTCAGAAACCCGGGCGTGAGCAACAGGGTGCCGCCGATGAGGACCAAGGCAGCGTCAGCAAGTTGGCGGCTGGGCATGCGCCCCGTGGTCAGGGCCTCCCTGAGGGCGGACCAGGCCTTCGCCCCCTCTCGCCGCACCAGCCAAGCTCCGAGCAGCGACTCAATGACCAGCAGAGCAACGGTTGGCCACCCACCAATGACCCGCCCCACGGCAATGATCGCGGCGATCTCCACCACTGGCACGATGAGCAGCGCCAGGAAGACCCATGCGAGCCAGCGGGGACGGCGCCTCACAGTGTGTGCCACCTCGGCTCGCGTCGGCGATCGATCGCTGACCGCACCTGCCGGCCACGATGCGCGACACCCCAGACGGTAATCCGGGTCAGCGCCTCGCGGACAATGTCACCCGACATCTTGGAGTCACCGATCTCGCGCTCCACGAAGGAGATCGGCACCTCGACGACCTTGAGTCCAGACCTCACCGCACGCCGGGTCAGGTCAATCTGGAAGCAGTAGCCCTGCGACGCCACATCGCCCAGACCCATTGCGTCCAGAGCGCTCATCCGATACACCCGGAACCCGGCGGTCGCGTCATTGACCCGCATCCCGAGCATGGCCTTGGTGTAGATATTGCCGCCGACGGAGATGACCTTGCGGATGGCCGGCCAGTTGACCACTTCACCGCCGGGAACCCACCGCGAGCCGATCACCACGTCGGCGCTTTCGGCGGCGGCCAGCATGGCCGGCAGGTGCTCCGGACGATGCGAGCCGTCGGCGTCCATCTCCATCACGGCGTCATAGCCCTGGTCCTTGGCCCACGCGAAACCGTGCAAGTAGGCGGCTCCCAGACCGGCCTTGGCCTCGCGGTGCACCACGTGGACCTGCGGGTCCTTCGCCGCGATGGCGTCAGCGACCTCACCGGTCCCATCGGGAGAGTTGTCGTCGAGGATCACCACATCGACATGCGGAGCATGCCGACGGACCCCCTCGACGATGCGGGGCACGTTCTCGCGCTCGTTGTACGTCGGGATGAGCACGGCGACCCGCTTCAGCGGTGGACGTGAGCTGTCAGACAATGGTGCGTTCCTTGGTGCGTACGGACGGTGCTACGACCCTAGCCTTTCGAACTGGCCGCAGCGCCATGGCCATCAGGAGGACAAAGGCCGCCGCGATGAGCCACTCCGGAGCAGCGCCGATCCGGTCGGAGAGGGTGTAGCCAGCGCGGACAGGCACGACGGCGAGCCCCTGCTGTGCAGTGAACAACGACGTCCGGTGGCTCACTGTTCCGTCCGGAGCAACGATTCCCGACACGCCGACGGTCGAGATGTGCACCACGGCCCGGCCGTGTTCGACGGCCCGCAGACGCGAAATGGCCAACTGCTGTTCGGACTCTGCGGTGAAGCCGAAGGTCGCATTGTTGGTTTGCACGACCAGCACCGAGTCGCCTGCCTTCGAGGTGACACTCTCACGCATCAGCCCGTCGTAGGCGACCTCAAAACAGATCGTGGGCAGTAGCCAGAACTCACCGGTCGCGGATGGAATGCTGAACGCGCCGATGCTCGTGCCAGCCACGAAGTCACGCCGGACCAGATCGACCTTGTCGCTAAAGGTCCGAAAGAAGCTCCGGTACGGGATGTACTCGGCGAAGGGCACCGGGTGCAGTTTGTCGTATCGCTCAGGAATCTCGACCCCCGGGCGATAGAGCAGCGAGGCATTGGCAATGTGGTCCTGATCGACCTCCACTACGGCACCGACCAGGAGCGGAATGTTCACGGCATTGACCGCGGTGCGGATCTGAGCCCGCGCATCCTCATTGCGGAAAGGGTCGATGTCCGAGGAGTTCTCCGGCCAGAGGACGACATCCGGCCGGGTCTGGCCGGCCGCGATCTCGGCGGCCAAGCGCACTGTGCCCTGCACGTGGTTGTCGAGCACGGCCCGACGTTCGGCGTTGAAGTCCAGGCCGGCCCGCGGCACATTGCCTTGGACATATCCCACGGTGACCGGACGCCCCTGCGTCGGCAGCGGGATGGCGGTGGCGACCGCCAGCAGGATGGCACTGACCGCCATCGACCAGGGCGCTGCCCGCCACTGCCGTTCACGCAGGCGGTAGGCCGCGTGCAGCAGTCCAGCGCCCACGGCAGCGACAGCGAAGGACACCCCCGGGGCGCCGGCCCACGCGGCATAGGCCACCAGCGGGCCATCGGCCTGACTGAAGGCAACCCGCGCCCACGGGAAGCCCCCGAAGGGCGTGGTCGAGCGAGCCCACTCCCCCAGCACCCACACCACGGGCAGCGCGGCCACAGCGGCAAACCGGTGCCCCCGGGCCAGGAGGCGCCGGCCCACACCGCCCAGGACGCACCCCACGGCCGCCAGGTAGAGCGCCTCCAAGGAGGTCAGAGCCAACTGGGGCACGAGACCGACATAGGTTCCAGACCAGGACAGCACGGGCAGGAATACGGCATACCCGGTGATCAACCCGAGGAGCGCGCCTTGGCGCCAGCCGGCCTCCAGCGTGACCAGACCAAAGAGCGCGAGACCGAGCGGAGCCAACCACCACAGGTCATGCGTGGGCAGCGCCAACCACAGGCAGACGCCAGCCAGCGCCGCCCCCAAGAGGCGGGTCAGCAGAGCGCGACGTGACACCCCCACACGGTAGGTCACGTCAGGCCGCTGGAACGACCACCACTCCGCGAGCCGTGGTGGCCACGATGGGTGGTTCGAGGACATCGGCTGCCGACTCCCCGCGCTCGGGGTTGCCGCGGGCGATGACGCGCACCTCGAACTCCATCTCGCGGGAGCGCGAGCCCACGCGCACCAGGGTGGCAGTGATCTCGATGCAGTCGCCGGCGCGGACCGGCGCCTTGAACTGCACCTCCGAATAGGAGGCAAAGAGGCCCTCGTCGCCGTCCGTGCGAATGCACATCTCGGTCGCCACATCGCCGAAAGCGGCCAGGGAGTACGCCCCGTCGACCAGGTTCCCGGCGTAGTGCGCGTGACTGAACGGGACGTAACGGCGGTGGGTCACGGTCATGCCGACCTCGGCGCGGGTCATGCCCGGTCCTTCTTTCGGGTCTCGGGAGTCTGGTGCCGCGTCGCGGGATCGACGAGAGCGTGGACGAGATAGGACGCCACCTCACCCGGGGTGGTACCGCGGCCAAAGATCCGGTCGACCCCGAGGGCTCCGGCGGAACCCTCCTCGAAGCGCGGGCCGCCCACGATCAGGTGCGGCACCTCGCCAGCCGGGAAGGCCTCCCTGAAGGCCGCGCTCATCGCGGTGGTGTTGTGGATGTGCGCGTCCTTTTGGGTGACGACCTGGGAAACCAGGACCGCGTCGGCCTTGAGTTCGCGGGCGGTGTTCACCAGGTCCGGGATGAGGACCTGCGCGCCGAGATTGTGCACGGTCAACTCGCGGTAGTACTCCAGGCCCTTCTCCCCCGCAAATCCCTTGATATTGAGGATGGCGTCGATGCCGACCGTATGCGCATCCGTGCCGATGCAGGCTCCCACCACGACCAATTTGCGGCGCAGGTGCTTGCGGATGGCGGCGTTGGTGTCCCGGGCCGAGAGCAGCTCGAACTCGCGTTCCATCACCTCGACCTCGCGGACGTCCACGAGGTGACTGACCGAGCCGTACACGACAAAGAAGGTGAAGTGCGGGCCCATCGCCTTGGCATGGACCAGCAGAGCCGGCTCCATGCCCATCTTGGCGGCCAGTTGGAGTGCGGCTCCCTCGGCTCGCTTGTCGTGCGGCAGCGGCAAGGTGAAACTGACCTGAACCATGCCATCGCCGGTGGTGTCGCCATAGGGTCGCACCAGCGGGCCCGGCTCATTGAGGCTGAGCTCGCCGGGAAGGGCATCCTCCATGCGGCGCTCGGCATAGTGGCTGCGCGAGCGCGCCCGGGTCTCCTGGGCCTCAGTGCGCGGCGGTGTCATCGGGTGCCACCTTCCTCGAGCAGCGTGACGGCCGGATTGTCGTAGTCATCGGCCTTGCGGACCACGCCGTCCAGGCCCTTGCCCTTGGTCGGTGGCCGTTTCATCGCGCCGAAGGTGCCATCGGCGATCGCACTGAGCAAGGGCTGCGGGTAGGCGCTGCCGCGCCCGCTGGTGTCGGTCACGATCTCATCGAGCAGATCCACCGCCTCGGAAAGCACCTGTCGGGCGCGGGTCTGGATGAGCCCGTTGGAGGGCGGCGCGAAGTCCTCGGTGAGGCCCCCGGCGGCATTCATCACGTAGCGGACGTTTTGCAGAGCCAGATCACGATCGGAGAGCCAGGGCGTGACCACCGCCTCGGTCATCATGCCCACGAGCAGGATGCCCTGACCGGTCATCGCGCCCACGAGGTTGAAGAAGCCGTCGAGCAGGTAACCGCGGAAGATGTCGCCGGTCATGTGCTTGGTCGGCGGCATCCACTTCAGCGGCGCCTGCGGGAAGAGCTGTCGGGCCAGAAGCGCATGCGCCAATTCAAGGCGGAAGGAGTCTTTGACGTTCGGGTCGATCTCGAACGCGTGCCCGAGGCCGAGCTGCCAGTCAGCGAGCCCGGCCTCCTTGGCGAAGTACTCATTGAGCAACTGGCTGACGGTCACCGTGTGGGCCGCCTCGATCGCGTCCGCGGTGGTCAGGTAGTTGTCCTCGCCGGTATTGATGATGATCCCGGCGCGGGCATGGATCTGTCGGCTGAAGCGTTGGTCCACGAAGGTCCGGATCGGGTTGATATCCCGGAAGAGGATGCCGTACATGCTGTCGTTGAGCATCATGTCGAGACGCTCCAGCCCGGCCAGGGTCGCGATCTCCGGCATACACAGGCCGGAGGCGTAATTGGTTAGCCGGATGTAGCGGCCGAGTTCCTTGCTGGACTGGTCCAGGGCCGCCCGCATGAGCCGGAAGTTCTCTTGGGTGGCGTACGTGCCGGCATAGCCCTCACGGGTCGCGCCTTCGGGGACGAAATCGAGCAGGCTCTGCCCGGTCGACCGGATCACCGCAATGATGTCGGCGCCCTCGCGGGCAGCCTCCTGCGCCTGCGGGATGTCCTCATAGATATCGCCGGTGGCCACGATGAGGTAGATCCACGGCTTCTGCTTCGGGTCGCCATGCTTACCGATGAGTTTGTCGCGGGTGGCGCGCTGCCGATCAATGGTGCGGATGCCGCCAGCCACCGCCGAGCGAGCCGAACGGGCGGCGCGGGTGCGGGCGCCCTTCTCGGGGATCCGGAAACTCACCGCACCAGCGGAAGCCTTTTGGGCCAGCGTGAGCAAGTCCGGCGCCTCACCTCGTTGCAGCGCATCCCAGGCCGGCAGGCAGACGCCATGCTCCAGACCGACGCTGTCACGTACGGCGTCGACCAGGTGGTTCACCCAGGGCACATTCTCGTGGTCGGCGCCCGTCAGGCCAGCCAGACGCAGGGTCGCGCGCTCGACGGAGACCGTCGTATGGCTGCGCGCTAACTCGACGACCGGCTGACCCGCCTTGCGGGCCAGCGACCGGGCACGTCGCACGACGGACGGATCAAGGTCGAGTAGTGGCTTCACTCGCGGAGACACGGCGTCAATCTATCAACTCTTCCGCAGGTCTTGCGGCCATCACTGGGCGGCGGCGGAAGACCTTTCGGATTCGGAAACTGAGTCGAGTGTCGGGTTGTGGTCCCTTTGGCCCAGCCAATGGGACCACAACCCGACACTCGATGAGAAATGGCTCAGTGGTGAAGGCGCGCCTGAAACAGTTCCCGCACAGCGGCATTCGAGCGCAGCAGGGAGAGCGCGTAGTCGGCGTGCCCAGCGGCATACCCATTGCCGACCAGCATCGTGACGTCTGCGGCCACCCCTTCCGCGCCCAGCGCGGCGGCAGCGAACTGAGTGGCCATGGAAAAGAAGATGATGGTGCCGCGGTCGGCGGTCGAGAGGATGGCCGGTTGCTCGCACCCGGGCACGTCCACGCAGACCACGGTGACATCCGCGGGACCGCCGGCCGCGGCCACTGCCTCGGAGAGTCCCAGTGGACTACGGGCATCGGCGATCACGATCTCATCGGCCAGGCCGGTGCCACGCAGCATCTGTGCCTCGCGCTCGACCGGCACCACCGCGATGATCCGGCCAGCACCCGCGTCGCGGGCAGCGGCCAGCGACAGCGAGCCTGATTTGCCGGCCCCACCCAGAACCACGACCGTGGGCTGCGCGGTCCGGGCGGACTGCTCGGCCACCACGCGGGCAACCAAGGCCGGCGCCCCGCAGACATCCATGACCATCAGGGCCAGCTCCGGCTCGAGATCGTCGGGCAGCTTGGCGGCAATCGTGCGGGCGAAGAGGATGGCGGTGCCTTCGGCGGGGATCCGCTCCCCCGTGCCATCCCATCGGGCCAAGCCATCGGTGATGGTCAGTGGCGTGAGCGAGAGCGAGACCAGCGTGGCCACGCGATCCCCGGGTGCCACATCGAGAGTGGCCAGCGGGCCGACCTCCTCGACGGTCCCGATAAGCATGCCGCCAGACCCCGTCACCGGGTTCTGCATCTTGCCTCGGGCCGCGACGATCTCCAGCACCTCCGCGCGAATAGCCGCGCCATCGCCGCTGTGCTTGTCGTGAAGTTGACGGTAGGACGCAGCGTCGAGATTGAGCGTCTCGACGGCGATCCTCACCTCGTCGGGCCAGATCTCGGGAGTCGGATCGATCCGGGCGGCGATCTGCGGCAAGGCCGCCCCGGCCGGCTCCAGCACACGGTGCAGTCCAACGGGCGAGGACGGGGTGGTGCGCACAGTTTCTCCTGTCATGGGGCGCGACACATGCAGATCTTGCGGCTGAAACGTGACAGAGCCGTGATCTATCTCGTATCCTGCCACGCATGACTGCGAATATCGACCAGCCCTACGTCTACCGGCGTCGCGAGCTGATTGAGCCCGACTGGACCCGCCTGCCGGGGTGGCGTGAGGTGACCGCCGCTCAGTGGGAGGACGCTCAGTGGCAGCGCGTCAACTGCGTCAAGAACATCGGCCAGCTCAAGGCACTCATGGGCGACCTGCTCACCGATGAGTTCTACGCCGACCTCGAGCGCGACCAGGCCGAGCGCGCCACTATGTCCATGCTGGTCACCCCCCAGATGATGAACACCATGGTGCCGGCCACCGAGGGCGCCATGCCCGCTGCTGGGGTGGCATTCACGGACGAGTTCTACCGCGACCCGGTGCGGCGTTACATGCTCCCGGTGTTCACCGACCGGCGCACCGACTGGCCGAGCCACCCCTTCGCCACGCGCGACTCACTCCACGAGCACGACATGTGGGCGGTCGAGGGGCTGACCCACCGCTACCCCACCAAGGTGCTCGCGGAGATGCTGCCGACCTGCCCGCAGTACTGCGGTCACTGCACCCGGATGGACTTGGTAGGCAACTCCACCCCCCAGGTGGCCAAGCTCAAGCTCGCGGGCAAGCCGGTCGACCGGTATGCCGCCATGCTCGACTACCTGCAGCGCACCCCCGGCGTTCGGGATGTCGTCGTCTCCGGCGGCGATGTGGCCAATATGCCGTGGAAGAACCTCGAAGGCTTCCTCGACAAACTGCTCGAGGTCGACACGATTCGCGACATCCGCCTGGCCACCAAGGCCCTGATGGGTCTGCCGCAGCACTGGCTCCAGGACGACGTGGTCGAAGGCGTCGGGAGGGTGTCCGCCAAGGCTCGCCAGCGCGGCGTCTCTTTGGCGATCCACACTCACGTCAACAACGTCCAGTCGGTGACGCCGCTGGTGGCCAAGGCAGCCCGGGCCATGCTCGAGGCCGGAGCCCGCGATGTGCGCAACCAGGGTGTGCTCATGCGTGGCGTCAACGACTCCACCGAGCAACTGCTCGATCTGTGCTTTGCCCTTCAGGACGAAGCCATGATCACGCCGTACTACTTCTACATGTGCGACATGATCCCGTTCTCCGAGCATTGGCGGCTCTCCCTCAAGGAGGCCCAGGAGTTGCAGCACTCGATCCTGGGCTATCTCCCCGGCTTCGCGACCCCGCGCATCGTGTGTGACGTCCCGTTCGTGGGCAAGCGCTGGGTCCACCAGGTCGAAAGCTATGACAGTGAGAAGGGCATGTCCTTCTGGCGCAAGCACTACCGCACCTCGATCGAGGCCGGCGACCAGGGCGCTTTGTCGCGCGAGTACGTCTACTACGACCCGATCTACACCCTGCCCGAGGCTGGCCAGCAGTGGTGGCAGGACAACACCGATGTCGCCGCCGTCCACGAAGCCGCGCTGGCCGGTGCCGGCGCTAGCCGCGCGGCCTCCTCAGCCGACCTGGACTGATCCCAGCAGGCGGCGGGCACGCGGCATACGATCACCGGTATGCCGCGTCCCGCCTCCGGTTCGACGCCCGCCGCAGTGGTCCTCGCTGCGGCGGGCGTTCCGTTCACGGTGCACACCTACCAGCACGATCCGGCCGCTCGGCACTTCGGGCTGGAGGCCGTGCAGGCATTGGGCCTGCCGGCCGAGCAGATGTTCAAGACCCTCGTCGTGGACACCGGCGCCGGACTGGCCGTCGCGGTCGTGCCGGTCAGTGGGCAACTGGATCTCAAGGCCATGGCGACGGCTCTGGGGGTCAAGCGGGTGGAGCTCGCCCGACCGGAGGCGGCGCAGCGATCCAGCGGCTACGTCGTGGGCGGCATCTCCCCTATCGGCCAGAAACGCGCCCTGCCGACCGTGCTGGACGAGAGTGTCGAGCTCTTCGATGTCGTCTATGTCTCGGGCGGCCGGCGCGGGATGGACATCGGCGTCGCGCCGGCAGATCTGATCACCGTCACCGCTGCCCTCGTCGCCGACATTGCGACCTGAGCGGGCTACTCCCAGGGCGTGGACAGGACGACCGTGGTCCTCGTGGTGACCGTGGCTGCTGCGCGCACGGTGGCGATCAACTCCTCCAACTCCGCCGGAGTCGAGACCCGCACCTTCAGGACGTAGTTCATGTCGCCGGCCACCGAATGACATTCCTCGATCTCCGGGATTCCCCGAAGTCGATCCGGAATGTCGTCCGGGGCTCCCGGATCCACCGGCTGCAAGGCCATGAACGCGGTGAGCGTGCGGCCGGTGGCAGCGTGATCGATCCGGGCCGAGTACCCCTTGATGATCCCGCGCTGCTCCAGGCGGCGCACGCGCTGGTGTACCGCCGAGGTCGACATGCCGAGCGACTTGCCCAGGTCGGTGTAACTGATCCGCCCGTCAGCGGCCAGTTGCTCCACGATCCTGCGGTCAAGATCCTCCACGCCCGAAACCATACCCGGCTCACCCCACCAGGGACCTACGCTGGCCGTATGCCGACCGCGCGCTTGCTTCTGCTCGACTCCGCTTCGCTGTACTTCCGCGCCTTCTACGGCGTCCCGGAGCAAGGCGGCAGCCGGTTGGGCGTGCCCACCAATGCGATCCGCGGTTTCCTCGACATGATCGCCACCCTGGTCACCGCGCACCACCCGACTCACCTGGTGGCCTGCTGGGATGACGACTGGCGGCCCCAGTGGCGGGTCGACCTCATCCCGTCCTACAAGACGCATCGCGTCGCCGACGGCAGCGAGGTCGCCGAGGAATCCCCCGATGACCTCTCACCGCAGGTGCCGTTGATCGTCGAGGCGCTCGCGGCGCTCGGTATCACTCGCCTCGGGGCGGCCGGCTTCGAGGCCGATGATGTCATCGGCACGTTGGCCACCCGTCACGGTGGAACGGGCACCGTGGACGTGGTGACCGGCGACCGGGATCTCTTTCAACTCGTCGATGACGAGCGCGGCATCCGGGTGCTCTACACCGCCCGCGGCGGCGTCCGCGAGCCCGACATCGTCACCCAGGCCTACCTACACGAGCGGTATGCCGTGCCCACCGGGGCCGCCTATCTGGACATGTCGGTTTTGCGGGGCGACACCAGTGACGGCCTTCCCGGGGTCAAGGGCATCGGCGAGAAGACGGCTGCGGCGCTGATCGAGGAATTCGGGTCACTGGCCGACCTGCGAGCGGCCGTCGACGGCGGTGATCCCCGGCTCAAGGGTGCCCGGCGGGCCAACCTCGAGGCGGGTGCGGACTACCTCGATGTCGCGCCGCGCGTGGTCGCTGTCGCGCGGGATATCGCCCTGCCAGAGATCTCTACCGCTCTGCCGACGCAGGTTGCCGACCCCGTCGCGCTGAGCGCCCTGGCCGCCGATCATGGCCTCACCGGGCCGATCAACCGAGTGCTCTCGGCACTGAATCTGCACTCCTGAAAGATTCCTCCACAGGCACGTCGAAATCCGCGCACCTGTCTCGTCGTAGAGGTAGATCCGGCAGCCCGCCGGTGTCACCATCGAGGCACTCGCCTCTCTCATCCGAGGAGTCCCCCCATGAAGTACGTCCTGATGTACACCAGCCGGCCGGACCTGGAGGCTGCGGTCCCACCCGAGCGTCAGGCCGAGGTCTACCAGCAGATCTTCGCCTGGTTCGAGCGCCATGGAGCCTCCTTCGTGGATGCCGGCGCCGAGCTCCAGGGCGTCGAGACCGCCACGACCGTCAAGGCGCCCGCTGAGGGCGGCGATCCGGTGGTGGTCGACGGGCCGTTCACCGAGGCCAAGGAGATGATCGGCGGCTTCAGCGTGATCGACGTCCCCGATCTGGACGCGGCCCTGGCGATGGCGCGGGAGTGGCCGCCGCTGATCTTCCCGGGGGTCGCCGTGGAGGTCCGCCCGATCGTCGACCACGGCGCGATGTGAGCGATACCGAGAGCACCGATCTCCCGGACTCGCGACTGGCCGAGGTGGTCCGTCGCGAGTCCGGGTTGATCGTCGCAGCCCTCACCCGCGATCTGCGCAACTTCGACCTGGCCGAGGAGGCCGTCGCTGAGGCTGTGGCCAAGGCGCTGGTCGGGTGGCGCAGCACGGGAGTCCCCGACCGACCGGGCGCTTGGTTGACCACGGTGGCCCGGCGGTATGCCGTGGACCGTCTTCGATCACCGGTGAGCACACGTGTGGTGCTCACCGGTGACCCCGACGTCGGGCCGGAGCCTTCCTGGTCAGAGCCGACCTCGGCCATCCGGGGCGATGACCGGGTGGCGATGCTCTTTGGCTGTTGTCATCCCAGCCTGGCGGTCGAGGCCCGGCTGGCTTTGACCCTGCGCGCGGTGCTCGGTGTGACCACCGCTCAGATCGCTGCGGCCTTCCTTCAGCCCGAGCCGACCATCGCCCAACGCATTGTTCGAGCCAAACGCAAGATCGTGGCCAATGGGATCGCTCTCGCCGTGCCCGACAGCGACGATCTCGCGGCACGCCTGCATGATGTCCTCACCGTGGTTCTCCTGGCCTACAACGCCCGCTTCCTCGAGCCTGCGGATCCGGCCCCAGGGCCGCACCCCAGGGCGGATCGGTTGACCGAGGATGCCATCTGGCTGGCGGGTCTGATCGCAACCGAGTTGCCTCACGAACCCGAGGCAATGGGGCTGCTCGCGCTGCTGATGCTGCACGAATCGCGCGCCGCCGCCCGCTTCGATCCGCACGGGCGCCTCATCCTGCTCGCCGATCAGGACCGTGGCCGCTGGGATCACCCCACCATTGCCCGCGCAGAGCGACTGCTGGAGCGGGCAGCCCTCTATCGTCGCCCCGGCAGATTCCAGCTGATGGCGGCCATCGCCGCCTGCCATGCCAGCGCGCCCAGCACCGAGGAAACCGACTGGCTCCAGGTGCTCACCTTGTACGACCTGCTCCTGACCCACGACCCCTCCCCGGTGGTTCGGCTCAACCACGCCATTGCGCTGGCCGAGGTGCTCGGTCCGGAAGCCGGCCTGAGCGAGCTGGACAGCCTCGGTGACTCCCTGGCGGCCTATCACCTCTTCTATGCCGCTCGGGCTGACCTGCTGCGCCGTTGTGGCCGCCTCGATGACGCTCGGATCGCCGATCAGCGTGCGCTTGACCTCACCACGAACGCCGCCGAGCGGAACTTGCTCACCGATCGGCTCACGAGCGCGCTCTAGTCGAGGCGATCGGCTGCGACGACGCCGCGCAGAACCGCATCGACCGCGGAACGGCAAGTTCGGCGCAGCTCGCTGTCCCCGGCGTTGCCGAGCTGGCCGAGCAGGTCGACCAGCTGCTTGCACCGGCGCACGAAGTCGCCGGCAGCGATATCCGAGCCGCGCAGGACCTCCTCGAGGCGACGACCACTGGCCCACCGGTGAACCATCCACGCCAGGGCAGCATCAGGTGCCGGGGTGCCCGGCAGGCCGACCCGCTCCTCCACCGCGCCAATGTCCTGCCAGATCTCGCCCATCCGCCAGATGGCTTCGGCGACATCATCATTGGGCATCACCGGAGCGATCTGGCCTTCGTCGCGCCGTGACTCGTGTACCAGCGGACTCACCGCGGCCGCCAGGGAGGCCGGGTCCAGCCGGCGCCACACCCCTTGGCGCAGGCATTCGGCGGCCAGCAGGTCACGCTCGGTATAGAGTCGCCGCAGGGCCTCACCGCGAGGGGTGAGCACCTCAGACTCGTCACCCAGGTAGTTCAGCTCGGTGAGCACCTCGAGAATGCGGTCAAAGGTCCGCGCCACCGAACTGGTGCGCCCCTCCACCTTGCGTTGAAGCCCAACGGTCTCGCGCTTGAGCCGCCACCAGCGCTCGGCCCAGCGGGCATGTTCCTCGCGATCCGGGCAGTCGTGGCAGGGGTGCGCTCGCAACTCCCGTCGCAGGTGCTCGACCCGAGCATCGACCTCAGCGCGGCCGTTGGCCGCGCGTCGTGGTGGCGGGTCATGGGGCACCGCGATCCGCAGGGAGACCGCGAGATCGCGCCGAGACTTGGGTGACTTGGGGTTGAAATGCCGTGGCACCGCAATCCTGGCCACCGGCGAGACGGCCACCGGAACGTCCACGGTGGTCAGCCTGCGCAGTTGCTTGTCCTCGGTCACCACGGTCGGTCCGATTGGCGTGCCGGGGCCGGTTCTGGCGGGCGCCACGACGACCGCCCATCCGGCGCGGCGACCTGCGGGGACCTTGATCACGTCACCGACCGTGAGGGCGTCCAGACTGACCGCTGCCTCCGCCCGAGCGGCAGCTGCCCGCGATCGCGCGCCGGTCTTCTCGGCATCACTCACCGAACGGCGCAGCGCGGCATACTCGCGGAAGTCACCCCGGTCGCAGTGCATGGCGGCGGCATAGTCGCGCAAGCCCTCCTCATTGCGCCGGACCGACGAGGCCAGGCCGACGACCGAACGATCAGCCTGGAACTGCGCGAACGAGGTCTCCAGGACCTCCCGGGCTACTTCACGGCCGGTCGTGGCGATGAGGTTGACCGCCATGTTGTAGGTCGGCCGGAAACTGGAGGTCAGCGGATACGTCCGGGTCGAGGCCAGTCCGCCGACCGCCATCGGGTCCAGGCCCCGCGTCCATTGGACGACGGCATGGCCCTCCACGTCGATGCCGCGGCGACCGGCCCGGCCGGTCAGCTGGGTGTATTCCGCAGGCGTCAGTTGGACATGTGCCTCGCCGTTGAACTTGACCAACTTCTCCAGGACCACGGTGCGGGCCGGCATATTGATACCCAAGGCCAACGTCTCGGTCGCGAAGACCACCTTGATGTCACCTCGGGTGTACAGCTCCTCGACGATCTCGCGGAAGAGCGGCAGCATCCCCGCGTGGTGGGCGGCGAAGCCACGGGAGATCCCTTCCACGAAGTCCCAGTACCCGAGCACGGAGAGGTCCTCGCCAGCCAGTCCCTCGACCCGCTCCTCGACGACCCGCCGCAGCCGATCCCCGGCCCGCTGGTCGATGAGCCGGATGCCGGAGCCCAACAACTGACCAACGGCGGCATCACAGCCCACCCGGCTGAAGATGAAGACAATGGCCGGTAAGAGGCCGTCGCGTTCGAGGTGATCAACGACCTCCGCCCGGCTGGCGCGTGGACCCTGGCCCGCGCGTGGGCGGCCCTTCGCGCCTTGCCCACCGCGGCGCGGCTCCCGCGCCGTGGGTAGCGCGCGCTGTTCGGCCTGACGGACAGCCGCGAACAGGTCCGGGGAGATCCGCGAGCCAGCAAACAACTCGAAGAGTCGGTCGCCGACCAGCATGTGCTGGAAGAGCGGCACCGGACGATGCTCGGAGACCACGATCTCGGTGTTTCCGCGCACCGCGCTCAGCCACTCGCCGAACTCCTCCGCATTGCTGACAGTGGCCGACAGGGAAACCACCTGAACGCTGTCGGGGAGGTGAATGATGACCTCCTCCCAGACCGCGCCGCGGAAGCGATCGGCAAGGTAATGCACTTCATCCATCACGACATAGCCCAGGCCGGCCAGCGTGCTCGACCCGGCGTAGAGCATGTTGCGCAGCACTTCGGTGGTCATCACCACCACGGGCGCCTCGCCATTGATCGAACTGTCACCGGTCAGGAGGCCGACCTGGCCGGGGCCGTGGCGGGCGACCAGATCGTGGTACTTCTGATTCGACAGCGCCTTGATCGGGGTGGTGTAGAACGCCTTGCGCCCCTGAGCCAGGGCCAGGTGAACCGCGAACTCCCCCACCACCGTCTTGCCAGCACCGGTCGGCGCGGCCACCAACACCCCGGCGCCCTCCTCGACGGCGACGCAGGCACGCTCTTGGAAGTCATCGAGCGGGAAGTCCAGGCCCGCCACGAAACGGGCCAGCTCGGAACGCTCGCGGCGACGACGGGAGGCCGCCGCGGCATACCGCTGCGCAGGGGTGGACATGCCTGAAGGCTACGCGAGGACGGTCAGCGCACCCGGGACGACATCGAGCCCGATCGGCAGGGGTGCGAATCGCTCGCCATCGGCGTAGGAGACGATCCCGGTGGCCTCGAGCCGAACGCTGCGTGCCTGGCGGATCTCCACGGCGGGGTGGGAGACGTGGCCACCGGTGCGGACCCTGGGGAAGACTCGGAGGAACTCGGGGATGGAGATCTTGCGCAGGATGAGCACATCGAGCACGCCGTCGTCGAAGCGGGCGTCCGGCACGACCTGCATGCCGCCGCCGTATGCCGGCCCATTGCCCACCGCGACCAGCATGGCCTCGGTCTCGATTCGCTCGCCGTCGAGTTCGAGGAGATAGGGAATCGGCCGGAACACCGGCAACTCCCGCATGATGGCCAGGTCGTAGCGCAGCCGTCCCTTGGGCCAGCGCCAGCCATTGGCCCGCTCATTGACGATGGCGTCGAAGCCAGCGGCGATCACTCCGACAAACCAGGCCGACTCACCGGTGGGTCGCTCGTGCCGCACCGCATCGACCGCACGCGTGCGCCCGGCCAGGATGCGTTCAACCGACTTGGCCGCATCCCGCACGGGGAGCCCCAGCTCACGGGCAATGTCATTGCCGGTGCCTGCAGCGATGATGCCCAAGGGCACCGCCGTGCCCGCGCACAGGTTCGTACCCAGGTGCACCATGCCGTCGCCGCCGGCGACGACCAAGGTGTCGATCTCCCCCTTCGCGATCGCCGCGCGGCCCCGGGCAAGCGCTCCGGCCGCGTCGAGCGCAGAGAGGTCCACGACCTGCGCGCCTGCGGCCCGCAAGCGACCCACGGCATCCAATCCGATCTGCGCGCCGGTGTTCTTGCCAGAGGTGGGATTGACGATGACTCCGTAGCGCACGATCTCAATCCTCCAAGACGGAGGCTTGATCGTCCGCGACGTCAAGCCAGTCGGGGCGCGCCTTCGCCCGGCGGCGATCAAGCAGCCAGGCGACCCCGCAGGCGGCGAAGTAGAGCACGATCAAGGGCCCAGCAAAGACGAACATGGTGAACGGATCCGAGGTGGGCGTAGCCGCCGCCGCGAAGATCACCACGCCGACGACCGCCACCCGCCAGCCGCGCAGCATGCGCTGGGCGCTCAGGATGCCGAGCAGATTGAGCCCGACCAGGAAGACCGGGAACAGGAAGCCCAGGCCGAAGACCATGATGAAGCGCATCACGAAGGAGAAGTACATCGAGGTCTGCTGGATATTCGACGTGCCTTCGGGGCTCAGTCCGTAGAGCAATGCCAGCGACTGCGGGAGGATCGTGTACCCCAGCCAGACGCCGCCCAGGAAGAGCGGCACGGTGGCCCCCATGAAGGCCAGCGAGACGCGCTTCTCCTTGCGGGTCAGGCCCGGCATGACGAAGGCCCAGGCCTGGTACAGCCAGATCGGGCTGGAGCCAATCACGCCAACGAAGATCGACATGCTCAGCAAGTTCGACAGGGCCGAGGTGGCCTCCCCAAAGTTCAGCGAAATGGTGCTCTTGGGGTTGGCGTCGGCATAGTCATTGAAGGGCGCCGAGAGGAAGGCGAAGATCTCGTCGTAGAAGTAGCCCGCCGCGATGGCCCCGGTGAGCACCGCGAGCGCTGACTTCAGGGCCCGTTGACGAAACTCGGCGAAGTGCTCCCCCAGCGACATCCGCCCTTCGGGGTCCTTGGGGCGACGGCGCGGTGAAGCCATGGAGGTCAGGTCAGCTGGGCGAAGGGGCGCTCAGGCGCGGGGGCCGTGGTCGGTCTTCGGGATGTTCTCGGACACCGCCGAAGGGGTCACCGTCTCACCGGCGACGGTGTCACTGGCCGCGGCCGACGTGGCGTCCTTCTTCATCTCGTCCACCTCGGACTTGAACACCCGTGCGGAACGGCCCAGGCTGCGGGCCGCGTCCGGCAGTCGCTTCCAGCCGAAGATGACGATGAGGAGCACGGCGATGATGATGATCTCCGGTGCACCGAAGTTCTTGAACATGCGGTTCGTCACCCTTTCGGTGGTCGAGGTCAGTCCAGTTTAGACGTCATATGCCGCTAGAGCACTGAGCGCGCTCGAGCGTACTGCGCTGGCAACGTCCGGCGGGTCCAGGACTATCCCGCGGCCACCCAGCCGACGCAGCAAGCGCACCAGCCATTCGGTATCGGCCGTGCGCAATTGGACCGTCACTGCGTCATTGGTGTCTTCGCGAGACTCCACCGGGTAGTAGTCCGCCACCCAGGTCGCCCCCGGGAGCAGGCGCACGGTGACCACGACATCGTCAGGTCCCGCCCGGAACGAGCCCCCGGCCAGGTCGCGCTCGACGGCCTGCTCCGGCGGCGTGCCATCCACCTCCAGCACGGTCAGGCCAACGATCCGATCGAGCCGGAAGAGCCGGGTGTCCCCCGCCCGGTGGCACCAGCCTTCGAGGTACCAGCGCCCATCAAGCCCGACAAGCCTGATGGGATCGACGTCGCGTTCGGTCTGCTCATCGCGACCGGGGACGAAATAGCTCACGTGCACCCGGCGGCGCTCGGCCAGGGCCCCACGCAGGACCTTCAAGGTGTCCTGTACGGCGGCGTCGTCCATGGCGACCGCAATCCGATCCGCGCCGGAGGCCTGGGGCCCGACGGCGGCCTCCAACTTGGCGAGCGCCCGGTCCACGGCTCCGCCGTAAGCCACCGCGCTCACTTGCCGCAGTGCCCGCAGACCAACGATCAGGGTCACCGCCTCGTCGACGCCCAGGCGCAGCGGCTTGGCGATGGCGTCGGCATTGGAGACAAAGACGCGACCACCCTCCCAATCGGCCTCGATCAGCTCGTCAGGCATTTGTCCGTACCCGCACAGGAAGATCAGCGACAGATCGCTTTCCAGTTGCTGCACGCTCACGCCGAACTCGGCAGCGGCCGAGGCGGTGTCGATGCCTTGACGGTTGACCAGCCAGGGAACCATGGTCAGCAAGCGAGTCAACCGATCGGTGGCCGTTTCCGGGGCCGGGCGCGATGCGCTCATGTGGCGGCCCCCTCATGTGCCGCAGCGGCCCCGCGCAGGCGTGCGATCACAGCATCGACCAGCTCGGTCGGCTGCTCGGCAATGACATCGGGGCCATAGCCGCTCAGCTCGTCGGCCAACTCCTCGACGTCGCCATAGTCCAGGTCCAGCAGCGACCAAGCATCATCGACCTCACCGATCGAGCGGGCCCGACGCCGAAGGGCCACTCCGGCGCCCGAACGCACCCGCACGATGGCCGGGGCATGATCCGGGACGGGCGCACTTTGGGCCCGCACCATGGTCCGCGGCACATGGTCCGGCGGCACGGCATACGATCCGGGCTTGCCGATCGGGTGGACCTCACCCACGATCCGGGAGAGCCGGAAGACCCGGGCGGCCTGCCGTCCGCGGTCCCACGCGTTGAGGTACCAGCGGCCCGCGCTGCTCACCAAGGACCAGGGCTCGACCTCGCGAGCAGTCGCCTCGGCAGCCTCTGGGCGGCGGTAGTCGAAGCGGACCGGAACCGAACGCACCACCGCATCCTTGATCGCGTCGAAAGCCGGCTCGACGGTGCGCAGACGGGGCTCGATGCCGATCAGGGACTCGCGGTCGCGTTCGACCCCGGACGCCTGGAGCTTGCGCAGCGCCTGCGCTGCCGGGCCGGCCAGGGACGCCTGCGCCCAGGTGCGGCTGGCGAGGCCAAGCACGGCCAACTCATCGGTCTCGAACGCGATATCCGGCAGGGCATAGTCGCGCTGGTGGATTTGATAGGCCGGCTCCTCGTCGAAGGCGAGGCCGATGTCCTCGGTCATCAGCGGAATCCCGAGTTCGCGCAATTCGTCCTTGTCCCGCTCGAACATCCGCTCAAAGGCCTCGACCGTCGGCGCCGAGGAGTATTGCGGGACCGCGGAGCGGATCTGCGCCTTCGTGAGCGCCCGCCTGGTGTAGAGCAGCACGAGGACCAGATTGAGCAATCGCTCGGTCTTGGTCACGGTGGCCCGACTCACTCCCCCGACGCTACCGGAGACTACGCTGCGGGCTCATGATGCACTGGCGTGAGGGTGTCGTGGCGCGCACCGGCGAATCCTGGCCCGGCGCCATCGAATGCCGGGTGTCCACGGCCGCCGGCGAAGTCCGGGCATTGGCCTATACCGCGCTCGTCGGCGAGCCCGCGATCGGGGACCGGGTGTTGCTCAACGTCTCGGCCATCGAGCGCGCGCTGGGTACCGGCGGCTATGCCTTCGTCGTGGCCCGGCCCGAGGCAAACCCGACTGCTCCCGATTCGCCCGGCCATATCGTCAAGGCGCGGTACACCCCGCAACAGCAAATTGTGCTGGCGGTGGACGAGCAGGACAGCCCGCATCACGCCCTCCTGCGCGAGGCCGACGACCTGGACGGGATGCCCGTGGTGGTCACGGACCTGCATTCGGCGCTTCCCGCCATCATCGCGGGGGCGCGCTCGCAGGCTCCGGATCTCACGATCGCCTATGTCATGCCCGACGGAGGCGCCCTGCCCGCGGCCTTCTCACGGACCGTGGCCGGGCTGCGCAGCGCCGGTTGGTTGGCGGCCACCATCACCGTCGGGCAGGCCTTCGGTGGAGACCATGAGGCGGTCACCGTGCACACCGGGCTACTCGCGGCACGCCATGTCGCCGGCGCCGACCTGGCCATCGTCATCCAAGGGCCGGGCAATGTTGGCACCGACACCAGGTGGGGTTTCTCCGGAGTCAGCTGCGCCGAGAGCCTGCATGCTGCCTCGGTCCTGGGCGGTATGCCGTGCGCCGCCTTGCGAGTGTCCGGGGCCGATGCCCGCTCCCGCCACCGCGGGATCAGCCATCACAGCCTCACGGCCTACGGCCGCGCCTTGCTGGCTCCCGCGACCCTTCCGGTGACCGTCACCGGGGATCGCGAGCTGGATGCGCTCATCGAGGAGCAACTAGAGCTGCTGGTGGCTTCGGCCCGAGCGCCCCTCACCGTGGCTCGGGTGGCCGCGGACGGACTGATGTCCGCGCTCGCGGACACGCCGGTGCCGCTGCGCACCATGGGCCGCGGCCTGGCCGAGGACCCGGCGAGTTTCCTCTTCGCCGCGGCCGCCGGCCGGTGGGCCGCCGCTACTGCACGCCCATAAGGTCGACCACGAAGATCAGGGTCTCGCCCGGCTTGATCACGCCACCCGCGCCGCGCTCGCCGTAGGCGAGGTGCGCCGGGATGACCAAACGGCGACGGCCGCCGACGCGCATGCCGGCGATGCCCTCATCCCAGCCGCGGATGACCTGACCCACGCCCAGACGGAAGGTCAACGGGCCGCCACGGTTCCAGGAGGCATCGAACTCCTCGCCGGTTGAGTGCGCGACCCCGACATAGTGCGCGTGCACCGTCGAACCGGGCGTGGCCGGTGCGCCATCACCGACCGTGATGTCCTCGATCACGAGCTCGGTGGGAGCCTCCTCGCCGGGGAAGTCGATCTCGGGCTTGCTGAGCTCAGCCATGGTGAGCCTTTCGGTAGGGCGGTCAGGAGGCCGCGAGGATGTCGACGACGAAGACCAGGGTGTCGGTGCCGCTGATCTTCGGGGGGCTACCGGCCGCGCCATAACCCACGGCCGGCGGAATGATCAGCATCACCCGGGACCCGACCGGCAAACCGGTCAGCCCGGTGTCCCAGCCCTTAATGACCTGGCCTTGGCCAAGGGTGAAGGAGAACGGCTCACCCGGGCGGTTGAGGCTGGAGTCGAAGACGCTGCCGTCCTTCCAGAGCGCACCGGTGTAGTCCACCCGCAGGGTCTGTCCGGCCTTGGTCTTGGCCCCCTTGCCGGTGATCAGCGGCTGCACGACCAGCGTGGTCGGCGGCTTGGCCCCCTTCGGCATGGTGATCTTCGCGGGCTTGCCCGCGGGCATCTCGACCGTGGGCAAACCCTTCTTGGGGGCGACGGCGGTACCCTCGGCCACCTTCAGCGGGGTGACCGCGGAGACCACATCGATGATGAAGAGGACGGTGTCGCCTTTGGCGAACTTCAGTTGCTCATTGCCGGCATCCCCGAAGGCATCGGCCGGGGGCGCGGCGATGAGCAGCCGGCTGCCGACCTTGACTCCGGTCAGCGACTTGCGCATGGCGGGGAAGAGATTGGTATCGGAGAGATCGATGGCGACGGCCCCGCTGGCATAGGTCGAGTCCGCCGTCGCGCCCGACGTGCCATTGGCGATGACGGCATTGATCGTCAACAGGTCCTTGTCGGTCACGACCGCGCCGGTGCCCTCCTTGAGAACCTTGCTGGTGGTCTCGGTGACCGAGAACGGCGTGGTGCCCACGCTCAGCGTGGGGCCGCTCTTGGCGTCCCCGTCCTTGACGGAGATGGCAGAGAGGTTCTGCCCATCGGTGCTGGCGGACTCCGATCCACAGCCGGTGAGGGCAAGGGCCAGGGTCATCGCCGCAGCGGCGAGCGAGGTTCGGACACGAGTCACGAGGGTCATCCTTGGTGTATCGGCGCCCCGCGGTCGGGACACGGCACAGCCTTCAACGATATCCGAGTCAGCTCAGTGCCCCGGTCATTGCGTCGATCAATCGCTCGACGCGCGGGTCCTCGGCGAGGAAGGGGTCTTTGCAGAGCACCGTGCGCTGGGCCTGGTCGTTGAGCTTGAGGTGCACCCAATCAACCGTGAAGTCCCGGCGGTGTTCCTGAGCAGCCCGGATGAAGTCCCCGCGCAGTTTTGCCCTGGTGGTCTGGGGTGGCACCACCTTGGCCTCGAGCACCTCGGGCTCGGTGACCACTCGGGCGATGCGTCCCCGACGTTGCAGGATGGCGAAGACACCACGATCACGGCTGATGTCGTGATACGCCAGGTCAAGTTGCGAAAGCCGAGGGTGATCCAAGGGTAGAGAATGCTTGGCGGCATAGGACTCCAACAGCCGCCACTTGATGACCCAATCGATCTCGGTCTCCACCAACGAGAGGTTGTCGGTCTCGATGGCGGTCAGGGTCCTCCCCCACAGGTCCAGCACCTGCTCATGCAGCGGATCGGCAGCACCGTGCTCGGCGACGAAATCCACGGCCTTGCCGTAGAACTCGCGCTGCACATCCAGCGCGCTGGCCGTGCGCCCATTGGCGAGTTTGACCGGTCGCCGACCGGTCATGTCATGGCTCATCTCGCGGATCGCCCGAATGGGGTTCTCCAAGGTCAGATCGCGCAGCGGCACGCCGGCCTCGATCATCCGCAGCACCAGATCGCCGGAGCCGACCTTGAGCAAGGTCGTGGGCTCGGCCATATTGGAGTCGCCCACGATGACGTGAAGCCGCCGAAACTGCTCGGCATCGGCATGCGGTTCGTCACGCGTGTTGATGATCGGACGTGATCGCGTGGTGGCGGACGAGACGCCCTCCCAGATGTGATCCGCCCGCTGACTCACGGCATACGTCGCTGAGCGACCCGCCACGACGAGTTTGCCTGCACCACAGATGATTTGGCGTGAAATCAGGAAGGGCAGCAGGGCATCCGACATGCTCTGAAACTCCCCCGCACGCCGCACCAGGTAGTTCTCATGGCAGCCGTAGGAGTTCCCCGCGGAGTCGGTGTTGTTCTTGAAGACGTAGATGTCGCCTGCCATGCCGTCGTCGATCAGCCGCTGCTGGGCGTCCACGACCAGGGACTCGATGATCCGCTCGCCAGCCTTATCATGCGCGACGACCTGCCGCAGGCTGTCGCATTCGGCGGTCGCGAACTCCGGGTGCGAGCCGACATCGAGGTAGAGCCGAGCGCCATTGGTGAGGAAGACATTGCTCGATCGGCCCCAGACCACGACCTTGCGAAAGAGATAGCGGGCCACCTCGTCGGGAGTCAGGGTGCGCTGACCATCCGTGGCGCAGGTGATGCCGTACTCGGTCTCGACCCCGAAGATGCGTCGCTGGTGAGCCGCCGCACTCATGGCGTGTCGTCCTCCGCAGGCACCTGTGTCATCGGATCCTCGCTGCTGAGCAGCCGCTCCAGCACGGTCCCACCGAGGCGGCGGAAGAGCCGCCGGGGACGGTTGCGATCCAAGACCGCGACCTCGAGCTGGGCCGCGCCGAGTTCTCGGTCGGGGCCACCGGCGAGGTCCTTGGCCAGCAGTCCGACACCGAGGTGCAGGACATCGGCCAGGCTCATCCCCGGCTGCCACTGCTCACGCAACCCGGCCTCGATCTGCTCAGCTCCCCCGCCCATCGCGACAAAGCCTTGCTCGTCGGCGACCGAACCGTCATAGGTCAACCGGTAGATCTGGTCCTGCTCGGGACGCGAGCCCACCTCGGCGACGACAATCTCGACCTCGTAGGGCTTGGACTCCTGGGTGAAGACAGTGCCCAGCGTTTGGGCGTAGGCATTGGCCAGGCCGCGGGCGGTCACATCGGAGCGGTCGTAGGAGTAGCCGCGCAGATCCGCATAGCGCACCCCCGCGACCCGGAGGTTCTCGAACTCGTTGTACTTGCCGACCGCCGCAAACGCGATCCGGTCGTAGATCTCGGAGACCTTGTGCAAGGCCCGCGAGGGATTCTCCGCCACAAAGGCAATGCCCTGGTCAAAGGCCACCACGATGACGGCCCGACCCCGAGCGATGCCTTTCCTGGCGAAGTCCGCCCGGTCCTTCATCAACTGCTCGGGCGAGACGTAGAACGGCATTCCCGCGGTCATCGGGCACCTCCCGGGTTGCCTCGGCGGTGGTCGATGATGGCGTCCACCGCGGCGGCCACGAGCTCATCGTCGAGGAAGCGCGAGCCATCGACATCCACGACGCCCACGGTGGGCCAAATCCGACGACCCACGTCGGGTCCGCCGGTGGCCGAGTCGTCATCGGCCGCGTCGTAGAGCGCCTCGACCGCAATCCGCACGGCCGCATCCTGGTTCATGCCCTCGCGGAACAACTTCTTCAGTGAGCCCCGAGCAAAGACCGAACCAGAGCCGACGCAATGGTGCGAGTGCTCCTCGTAGCAGCCGCCGGTCACGTCATACGAGAAGATCCGCCCGACCTGGGTGTCGGTATCGAATCCGCAGAACATCGGGACCACCGCGAGGCCTTGCATGGCCATCGGCAGATTGCCCCGGATCATCGTGGCCAGCCGGTTGGCCTTGCCTTCGAGGGACATCAGCGTGCCCTCGATCTTCTCGTAGTGCTCCAATTCCACCTGGAAGAGGCGGACCAACTCGACCGCCAGCCCTGCAGTCCCCGCGATACCGACGAGGCTGAACTCGTCGGTGTCGAAGACCTTCTCCATGTCCCGGTTGGCGATGACATTGCCCATCGTCGCGCGCCGGTCGCCGGCCATGAGCACGCCGCCCTCAAAGGCGACCGCGACGATGGTGGTCCCGTGGGGGGCCTCCAGCACTCCCGGTGGCAACACCCGCCGCCCGGGCAGGAGCTCGGGGGCGTGCGCGCCGACGAACTCGGTGAACGAACTCGATCCTGGGGTGAGATAGGCAGCGGGCAACCGGCCCGACTCCGGCCGCAAGCTCACTGGCCGCCCTTCTGCACAAAGCCGCGGACGAATTCCTCCGCATTGGACTCCAGCACGCCGTCGATCTCGTCGAGGATGTCGTCGATATCCGAGGACTGCACCTGTGGCGCTGCCGGAGTGGGCGGAGGCAGGTCGTCGGGTCCGTCGTCTCGGCGACCCGGCCGGATCTGCTCTTGGCCTGCCATGGTGTCCTCCCTGGGGTGCGTCCTGGTGGTATCGAGCCTAGTCGGCGCTGGCGGCCAGCGCCGTCAGGAGTGCCTCGGCGTCCGCGGCACCCAGCACGAGGTCGCCGACGGCGGCCTTGGTACCGCGCAGCGGCTCGAGCATCGGCACCCGCTGGAACACCCGGGCGCCGCGAACGTCAAAGATCACCGAATCCCAGGACGCCGCCACAATCTCGTCGGCGAAGCGAGCCAGGCAGGTCCCGCGGAACCAGGCTCGGGTATCCGTCGGCGGCTCGGTCACCGCCCGCACGACCGCTGCTTCATCGACGAGCATCTCGAGTCGGCCGGTCGCCGCCAACCGATGGGCCAGGCCACGGTCGGCGCGTACATCGGACCACTGGATGTCGACCGCCCGAAGCCGCGGATCGCCCCAACCCATGGCGTCCCGCTCGCGATAGCCCTCCAGGACCGCAAGCTTGGCGACCCAGTCGACCTCGCGACGAGCCTCCATCGGATCGCGGCGCAGGTGATCGAGCACCGTGCCCCACCAGTGCATGACCTCAGCGGTATCCGCATCCAGCTCACCGGCATACCGCTGCTCCAGGTAACGCCCCGCGCGATCGAAGTACTCGGTGAGGAGCTCCAGGCCGGTCAGGGTGCGGCCGTCGGTGAGCTCGATGGTCCGCTTCAGCGTGGGATCGTGCGAGACCGCCCGCAGCGCCGCCACCGGATTGACCACGGACAGATCCGCGCCCAGGGCGTCATCCTCGATCATGGCGAGCACCAGGCTGGTGGCACCCAGCTTCAGCAGGTTGGCGACGTCGGCGTGGTTGGCATCGCCGAGGATCACATGCAGGCGCCGGTATCGGTCCGCGACCGCGTGCGGCTCATCGCGGGTGTTGATGATCGGACGCTTCAGCGTGGTCTCCAAGCCCACTTCGACCTCGAAGAAGTCCGCGCGCTGCGAGAGCTGGAAGCCGTTGACCCGGCTGTCCACGCCGATGCCCACCCGACCCGAGCCGCACATGATCTGCCGGACCACGAAGAACGGAATCAGGTCTCGCACAATCCGACCGAAGGGCGTCGCCCGTGACATCAGATAGTTCTCGTGGGTGCCATAGGACGCACCCTTGCCGTCGGTGTTGTTCTTGTACAGGTTCACCCCGGGAGGCACGGTCGAGAGTCGGGCGACGGCCTCCCGCATGATGAGCTCACCGGCCCGGTCCCAGATCACCGCATCCCGTGGGGTGGTCACCTCAGGTGAGGAGTACTCCGGGTGGGCGTGGTCGACATACAGGCGTGCTCCATTGGTGAGAACCACATTGGCCAGCGTCGGGTCCTCGACATCGGTGAGTTGGCTGGGGTGCGCGATGCCACGGCCCATGTCCCAGCCGCGAGCATCCCGCAGCGGCATCTCGTCCTGGTAATCCCAACTCGCGCGCGCCGGACGAATCCCGCGGGAAGTCGCGTATGCCGTGACGACGTCCCCAGAGAGCACCATGGGGTTGGCGGCCGGGTCTCCCGGAACCGAGATGCCGTACTCGGTTTCGATGCCCATCACCCGGCGCACTGTCATACGCTCCACCCTATGTCGCTGATGCCGCTGCGCACCCGCGTGTTGGTCACCCTGCTCGATCGCCTTGGCCGACGCCCGATCGAGGACCTGGATCTCGCGGGTATTCGCGTGGCCAGGGCCACCATTAACCCGCGCGGCTACCTGGCCGACCGGATCACCGGCTATGAGCGCACTGACGTCCAGATCAGCACCGCCACGGTTCCTGCCAGAGATGGCCACCCGATCCTCGTGCGCAGCTATCAGCCCAACGGCGGAGCCGATCCTGACGCTCCCGTGGTGATCTACCTGCACGGCGGCGGGTGGGTCCAGGGCAATGTGGTGAACTACGACCCGCTCTGCCGGCACCTGTGCGATCGCTTGGGGGTCGGAGTGCTCTCGGTGGACTACCGGCTGGCGCCGGAGTGGCCCGCGCCGACGGCGGCATACGACTGCATCGATGCGGTCCGGGCCTTGCGACGGGACGCGATGGCGGTCTGCGGCGATAGCGCCGGGGGCAACCTGGCGGCCGTGGTGGCCCAGGCCTTCCGCGACGACGGGGATACCGCGATTCGCGCGCAGGCGCTGATCTACCCGGCCACCGATGCGACCATGCAATCGCCGTCCATCGCCGAGCACGCAAAGGCCGCGATCTTGACGAAGGCCTCGATGGAGGCATTTGTGGACCATTACGTGCCCGACGACGGCGCTCGCCGGGACCCGCTGGTCTCCCCCTTGTTCGGTCGGCTCGATGGGCTGCCACCGGCGCTGATCCAGACCGCTGACCTCGACCCGCTGCGCGACGATGGCTCCCGTTATGCCGCCGCGCTGAAGGATCACCGCGTCGAGGTGAAGCTCACCAACTACCTCGGCGCGCCGCACGGATTTGCCTCCTTCCCCGGGGCGACCCGGGTCGGCGCCGCGGCGCGCGCCGAGTTGGTCAGCTTCCTTGCCGAGCGCCTCGTGAGTCGCCCCGGCGGAAAGGTAGTCTGAGCGCGTGCGGGACATCGTCGTGTTCTCGGGATCGGCCCACCCCGAGTTGGCTGAGCGCATCTGTGGGGAATTGGGGGTCGAGCTCTCCCAGGCTCGGCTCAGCCGATTCAGCAATGACTGCCTCCAGGCCCAGTTGCTGGCCAACTGTCGTCAGCGCGATGTCTACATCGTTCAACCGCTGGTGCCACCGACTCAGGACCACCTCATGGAGTTGCTCCTGATGATCGATGCGGCCCGGGGCGCGTCTGCTCAGCAGATCACGGCCGTGATCCCGCATTTCGCGTACGCGCGCTCGGACAAGAAGGACGCCTCCCGGATCTCCCTCGGGGGGCGTTTGGTTGCTGACCTGATCGCTACGGCGGGCGCCACGCGAGTCTTGACGATGAACCTGCACGCTCCGCAGGTGCATGGCTTCTTCTCGGTGCCGGTCGACCATCTGACGGCCCTGGGCGTGTTGGCCGACCACTTCCGCGGTACGGATCTCGCGGACACCGTGGTGGTCTCCCCCGATCTGGGCAATGCCAAGGATGCGACCCAGTTCGCCCGGCTGCTCGGTCTGCCGGTGGCCGCCGGTTCCAAGCGGCGCCTGGCCGACGACCGGGTCGTGATCGACTCGATCGTGGGCGATGTGGAGGGCAAGCGCGCCATCGTCCTGGACGACGAGATTGCCACCGGAGGCTCCATCGTCGAACTCCTCGACCGGCTCAAGGACTTCGGGGTGACCGAGGCCGCGGTGGCCTGCACGCACGGGCTCTTCGCCGGCAAGGCGGTGGAGCGGCTCGCCGGGCATCCGATGATCTCCCAAGTCGTGACCACCGATACCGTGCCGGCCCCCTTGGATTGGCCTGCCCTGCAAGTGCGTTCGATCGCTGGGCTCTTCGCCGAGGCCATGACCCGGATCCATCACGGGGAGTCGGTGTCCATCCTCTTCGACGGCGTGGACCCCACGCACGCCCCGCCGCAGGGCTCGCTCTTTGACAGGGTGCGCGGATGAAGGCAACTGCTGCCTCGCTACTCGACCTTCTGCTGGTGCTGGTCTTTGCCGCCCTGGGCCGGCGCTCTCACGAGCATGGCGTGACGCTGGCAGGGGTGGCCGAGACGGCCTGGCCGTTCATCGCGGGGGCAGCTACCGGATGGCTGCTGGCGGGGGTGATTCGGCTCGAACCCATGTCTGCGCCCTTCGGCGCAGTGGTCGTTGCGGGCGCTGTCATCGTTGGCATGCTCTTGCGTCAGGTGACGGGAGCCGGCACGGCGTGGAGTTTCGTGCTGGTGGCCACCCTGGTGCTCAGTGCGCTGCTCATCGGCTGGCGCTTGATCGCCGCGCGCACCCTGGGCTAGGCGCGGTTCAGAGGTACTGCCCGGTGTTGGCGATCGTATTGATCGACTTGCCGGGCTCGGTGCCTTCCTTGGTCTTGATCAGGGTGCGGATATAGACGATCCGCTCACCCTTCTTCCCCGAGATCCGCGCCCAGTCATCGGGGTTGGTGGTGTTGGGCAGATCCTCGTTCTCGCGGAACTCATCACTGCACGCCTGCAGCAGATGCTCGACGCGCAACCCGCGTTGGCCGGTCTCCAAGAGGTCCTTGATCGCCATCTTCTTGGCCCGATCCACGATGTTCTGGATCATCGCTCCCGAGTTGAAGTCCTTGAAGTACAGGATCTCCTTGTCGCCACCGGCATAGGTCACCTCAAGGAATCGGTTGTCCTCGTCTTCGGCGTACATCCGAGTGACCACAGCTTCGATCATGGCCCGCACCGTGACCTCTGCCGAGTCACCGTTGATGGTCAGGTCGTCGGGATGCAGCGGGAGCTCGGGGGTGAGGTACTTCCCGAAAATGTCGGTCGCAGCTTCGGCGTCGGGTCGCTCGATCTTGATTTTGACGTCGAGCCGCCCGGGACGCAGGATCGCCGGGTCGATCATGTCCTCGCGGTTGGAGGCGCCGATGACGATGACATTCTCCAGGCCCTCGACTCCGTCGATCTCCGCGAGCAGCTGGGGCACGATGGTGGTCTCCACATCGGAGGACACGCCGGATCCTCGGGTGCGGAAGAGCGACTCCATCTCGTCGAAGAAGACCACAACCGGGTAGCCCTCCCCGGACTTCTCGCGCGCCCGCTGGAAGATCAGCCGGATATGCCGCTCGGTTTCACCGACGTACTTGTTCAGCAGCTCAGGGCCCTTGATGTTGAGGAAGTAGGACTTGGCCGCCGGCCGACCTTCCTTCTCAGCGATCTTGCGCGAGAGCGAGGCGGCCACGGCCTTGGCGATCATCGTTTTGCCACAGCCGGGCGGGCCATAGAGCAGCACGCCCTTCGGCGGCCTGAGTTGGTGCTCGATGTAGAGATCCGGATGCAGGTAGGGCAACTCCACGGCATCCCGAATGAGGTCGATCTGTCCCGCGAGCCCGCCGATATCCGAGTAGTCGATGTCCGGGACTTCCTCCAGCACGAGGTCTGCCACCTCGGCCTTGGGAATTCGCTCGTAAACAAAGCCGGAGCGCGGCTCGAGCAGCAAGGCGTCACCGGCCCGCACCTTCTCGTCGGCCAGTGAATGGGCCAGCCGGCAGACCCGCTCCTCGTCGCCGTGGGAGAGGACCAGGACCCGTCCGTCGTCGAGCAGCTCCTTGACGAGCACGACCTCGCCGGTCACTTCCCAGCCGTGCGCGGCCACGACATTCATGGCTTCGTTGAGCAGAACCTCACGGCCGGGCACCAATTCGGCGTCGGAGACGCCAGGGCTCACGGCCACGTGCATCTTGCGACCAGAGGTCAGGATGTCCACGGTCCCGTCCGGGAAGACCTCGATCAAGGTGCCATATGCCGCGGGCGGCTGCCCGAGTCGATCCACCTCGGATTTGAGCGTGATGATTTGCTCGCGGGCGTCCTTGAGGGTGCGCACGAGGCGCTCGTTCTGCGAGGACAGCGTGGAGATCTGAGCGTTGAGTTGAGCGCGCTCTCGCTCACGCTCCCGCTCGGCGGGGCCGGTTGGTGGCGTCGTGGCGCTCATGCCACGACCATAACCCGCTAGCCCTGGTCGCGGGATGAAGAGTCCGCAACACTCCGGCGCAACCTGCGCACCCGCTTGGCGGAGGTGACTCGCTCACCGATGGCCTCGGGGGTCCACTCGGCGCTCTCCAGGCTCTCTTCTCCCGGCACATAGCCGCCACCGGGACGGCGCTTGCGCAGCGGCGGGGTGACCCCCGGTGCGAGTCGCCTGGTGGTGATGAGGAATCCGGTATGCCCGTGCATCCGATGTTGCGGCCGGACCGCGAGACCCTCGAGGTGCCAGCCGCGCACCAGCGACTCCCACGCCGTGGGCTCGGTGAAGGTGCCATGCTCGCGCATTGCCTCGGCCACCCGGGAGAGCTGGGTGGCCGTTGCCACGTAACAGATCAGCACGCCGCCCGCAGCGAGCGCCTCGGATACGACATCCAGGCACTCCCACGGGGCCAGCATGTCCAGGACGACGCGGTCGACGGTCCCCGGCTCGCAGCGCTGCGGCAATGCCTCGACCAGGTCGCCCACGGTGACGGTCCACGCGGGGTGGTCAGTGCCGAAATACGCCCTAGCGTTGGCCATGGCGATATCCGCGAAGTCTTCGCGGCGCTCGAAGGAGTGCACCCGGCCGCTCTCCCCCACCGCTCGCAGGAGCGACATCGACAGGGCCCCCGAGCCCACGCCGGCCTCCACCACGACCGCACCCGGAAAGATGTCGGCCATGGTGACGATCTGCCCGGCATCCTTGGGGTAGACCACGGCCGCTCCACGCGGCATAGACATGACGTAGTCGGCCAGCAGTGGCCGCAAGGCGAGGTACTGAATCCCGGCGGTATTGGTCAGGGTGGAGCCATCGGGAGCACCGATGAGGGCGTCATGGGCCAGGTACCCGCGATGGGTGTGGAACTGCTTGCCCGCCCCCAAGGTGATCGTGTGCAGGCGTCCCTTGGAGTCGGTGAGCTGAACCCGATCTCCTTCGACGAAGGGTCCTCGGCGCAGGTGCACCCCGGTGGCGTCAGTCATGGCGAGCGAGTCTAGTTGCCCGGCGAGTTGCCGAAGACCTCGGCAAGTCGGCCCGCGGTGACGGCCCCCACCGGCACCCCGTGCTTGGTGCCAATGACCGGACGGCCCGGATCCGCCGACAGCAGTTGCGCCACCCGCAGCAGGTCGAGGGCGCCATCACCGGTGAGTTCCAGGAGGTTCTCATCCGGCAACCGGGCCAAGCGCGCAGACAGCGGCAGCTCAGGGTCGGCGCCGGCCCCCAGCCCAGGCGAATCCAAGAAGAGCGTGGTGCGACCGTGGGCATCCCAGGCGAGGACCACACCTTCGTGCGCCATCGCCTCGCGAAGTGGGGACTGCGCGGCCAAGACGGTCACCCGCTCGGCCAGTTGATCGAAGGTCCGGCTTTGAACCGAGCGCAGCCAGCCGCCCCAGGCCAAGGCGGCGCTCGCCCCACGCCACAAGGTGGGCACCAAGAGGACCAACCACGCGATATCCCAGGTGTCTAAGGAGGCCCCTGTGCGCAGCGGTGTCGAGAGAAACCAGGCCAGCACACCGACGGTGACAAGACGGCCCAACCAGCCCGCCACCGTCCATCCTTGGTGGGCCTCCCCGGTCAGCCGCCAGACCGCAGCCATGACCACCCGGCCACCGTCGAGCGGCATACCGGGCAAGAGGTTGAAGCCCGCCAGGAAGACGTTGGCCCACAACACCCCCCAGGCCAGAATCGTCAGCGGTACCTGGGACGAGCCCACGAGGGCCGTGTGCAGGGGATACGCGATGCCCGCGAGTGCGAGATTGGCCAGCGGCCCCGCGGCCGCCACCAGGGCTGTCGTGCCCGGGCTACGCCCGCTCGGCTCAATCGCGGTGTGCCCGCCCATCAGGGTGGCGTGGATGGCCTGCACCTCGAGCCCCCGCCAGCGGGCCACCAGCGCGTGGGCGATCTCGTGCAGGAGCACCGAGAGCAGCAACGAGATGGCGAAAGCCAGCCCCACGGCATACCCCTGGCCACCGAGGATGGACAGATTGCTGCCCGTCACCAGCACGATGACCGCTGCCAGGATGAACCAGGAGGTCCCGAGATAGATGGGAATCCCGGCCAATGACCCCAACCGCAGACCGGGCGAGCTGCCCTTTCGAGCGGTGAGCGTCATGCCGGTCAGCCTAGGCGACGCGGCATACTGACCCAGGTGACCGCGCACCACCGCCCCGACGCCAGCGCCGCACTCACTGCCGCCCTCAGCGAGCGGGTCCTGCTGCTTGACGGTGCCATGGGCACGATGATCCAACAGCACGGCCTCTCCGAAGCGGACTACCGTGGCGAGCGCTTCGCGCACTGGACCAGCGACCTTCGCGGCAATAACGACCTGCTCAGCCTCACCCAACCCGAACTCATTCGCGGGATTCACGCGGCCTATCTGGCGGCTGGGGCTGACCTGGTGGAGACCAATACCTTCAATGCCCAGCGGATCAGCCTGGCGGACTACGCCATGGAGGAGCTGGCCTATGAACTCAACTACGCCTCGGCGCAGCTCGCCCGGCGGGCCTGCGATGAGGCCAGCACTGAGGATCGGCCCCGCTGGGTGCTCGGGGCTCTCGGCCCCACCAATCGCACGGCCTCGATCTCCCCGGATGTCAATGACCCCGCCGCACGCAATGTCACTTTTGACGAGCTCGCTGCGGCCTACCTGGAGCAAGCGACCGGCCTGGTCGATGGTGGCGCCGACGGCCTGCTCGTGGAGACGATCTTCGACACCCTGAACGCCAAGGCCGCGATCTTCGCGCTGGAGACCCTCTTTGAGCAGCAGGGCAGACGCTGGCCGGTGTTGATTTCGGGCACGATCACCGACGCATCAGGGCGCACGCTCAGCGGTCAGGTGACCGAGGCGTTCTGGAACTCCGTACGCCATGCCCGCCCGCTCGCGATCGGCTTGAACTGCGCGTTGGGGGCCGCCGATCTGCGTCCGTATGTCGCCGAACTGGCCCGGCTCGCCGACTGCTTCGTCTCGGCCTATCCGAATGCCGGCCTGCCCAATGCTTTTGGTGAGTATGACGAGTCCCCGGATCACATGGCTAGCGTGGTCGGCGAGTTCGCCACCTCCGGTTTGGTCAACATCCTGGGCGGCTGCTGTGGCTCCACGCCCGAGCACATTGCCGCAATCTCGGCGGCCCTCGCGAGCGCCGGCACTCGCGCTCCGGGCCAGCTCTCCCCCGCTATGCGCCTGTCGGGCTTGGAACCGCTGACGATCGATGAGGACTCGCTCTTCGTCAATGTCGGCGAACGGACGAATATCACCGGCTCCGCCCGCTTCCGCCGACTTATCCAGGAGGAGGACTACGGGACGGCGCTGCAGGTTGCCCGCCAGCAGGTCGAGGCCGGCGCCCAGGTCATCGACATCAATATGGACGAAGGAATGATCGACGGCGTGGCCGCGATGGACCGCTTCGTCAAGCTGGTGGCCACCGAGCCGGACATCTGTCGGGTTCCCCTGATGATCGACTCGAGCTCCTGGGCGGTCATCGAAGCTGGCCTGAAGTGCGCTCAAGGCAAGTCGATCGTCAACTCCATCTCCATGAAGGAGGGTGAGGAAGCCTTCCTCGAGCACGCCCGAATCTGCCGCAAGCACGGCGCGGCCGTCGTGGTCATGGCCTTCGACGAGCAGGGGCAAGCCGACTCCTACGAGCGGCGCATTCAGGTGTGCGAGCGGGCCTACCGACTGCTGGTCGACGAGGTCGGATTCCCGGCTGAGGACATCATTTTCGACCCCAATATCTTCGCGGTGGCGACCGGGATCGAGGAGCACGCGGCATATGGCACCGACTTCATCGAGGCGACCCGCTGGATCAAGGCCAACCTGCCGGGGGCTTTGGTGTCGGGCGGGGTCTCCAATGTGTCATTCTCCTTCCGCGGCAATAACGCCGTGCGGGAGGCCATCCATGCGGTCTTCCTGTATCACGCCATCGCCGCCGGACTGGATATGGCGATTGTCAATGCCGGCGCGCTGATCCCCTACACCGAGGTCGACGCCGAGCTCCGCGACGCCATCGAGGATGTCATCCTCAACCGCCGAGCCGATGCCACCGAACGGCTGCTGACGATCGCGGAGCGCTTCCGCGCCAGCGGCGAGGAGCACGACCCGCGGGCCGAGCAGTGGCGCTCGTTGCCGGTGCGGGAGCGCATCACGCACGCCTTGGTCAAGGGCATCGATGATCACGTCGTCGACGACACCGAGGAACTGCGGCTCGAACTGCAGTCAGCGGGGGGGCGGCCGATCGAGGTCATCGAGGGTCCGCTCATGGACGGCATGAATGTCGTCGGTGACCTCTTCGGGGATGGCCGGATGTTCCTGCCCCAGGTGGTGAAGTCAGCCCGAGTGATGAAGAAGGCCGTCGCCCACCTGATCCCGTTCATCGAGGCCGAGCGCGATGCCGCTGGTGGCGAGGTTGCCACCCAGACCAAGGGGCTGGTCGTGACCGCCACGGTCAAGGGCGATGTTCACGACATCGGCAAGAACATCGTGGGTGTGGTGCTTCAGTGCAATAACTATGACGTCATTGACCTCGGCGTCATGGTGCCCGTCGAGCGCATTCTGGACGCCGCCCGCGAGCACCGGGCCGACATCATCGGCCTCTCCGGACTGATCACCCCGAGCTTGGCGGAGATGGTCCGCGTGGCTGCCGAGATGGAGCGGCAGGAGTTCACCATCCCGCTCCTGCTCGGTGGTGCGACCACCTCGCGGGCGCACACCGCAGTCAAGGTCGACGGCGCCTACTCGGGCCCGGTGATCTGGGTCAAGGATGCGTCCCGGTCCGTACCCGTGGTCAGCCAGCTGCTCAATCCGGACCAGCGCACTGCCCTGCTCGAGAGCACGCAAACCGACTATGACGCCATCCGGGCGCGCCACGCCGCGAAAACCAATGAGCGCCCACTGGTGCCCATCGCGACCGCAAGGGCTGACGCACCGGCGCTGGACTGGGCGACCTACCGACCCGTGCGACCCCGGCTGCTGGCCACCCAGGAGGGTGATCGTTGGAGTCACGTGGGCCGTCACGTGGAGGCATTCACCCGCTCCTGGCAGGACTACCCGGTCAGCGAGCTGCGCCGGTACATCGATTGGACGCCCTTCTTTGCTGCCTGGGAGATCCGCGGGCGCTTCCCAGACTTGCTGACCCAGCCCGCGACCGCCGAGGCGGCGCGGCGGCTCTACGACGACGCCCAGGCGATGCTGGACCGAATCGAGCGCGAGCACTGGCTCCGCCCCCGCGGGGTTGTGGGATTCTTCCCGGCGAGTTCCGATGGCGACGACATCATCATCTGGAGTGACGAACAGCGCGAGCGCGAGCTGCGGCGCGTGCCGATGCTCCGCCAGCAGGGCGAACATCGTGACGGGGTGCCCCACAAGTCGCTAGCTGACTTCGTCGCGCCCGTGGACAGCGGTCTGGCCGATCACCTCGGGGCGTTCGCGGTCACAGCTGGGGCGCAAACGCACGCGCTGGTCCAGGCGTTCAAGGACGACCTCGACGACTACTCGGCGATCCTGGTGGAGTCGCTGGCCGACCGATTGGCCGAGGCCTTCGCCGAGCGACTACATGAGCGGGTCCGCACCGACCTGTGGGGGTATGCACCCGACGAGCGGCTTTCTGATGCCGACCTGCTGGCCGAGCGCTATGCCGGTATTCGCCCCGCGCCGGGCTATCCCGCGTGCCCGGATCACACCGAGAAGCTCGCCCTCATGGAGCTCCTGGGCGCCGAGGCGCAGACCGGGATCACTCTGACGGAGTCGATGGCCATGTGGCCGGGGGCGTCGGTGTCAGGCTGGTATTTCGGACACCCGCAGGCCCAGTACTTCGTGGTGGGGCGCCTGGGCCGCGACCAGGTGGAGTCCTATGCCGCCCGCAAGGGCTGGTCGTTGGCAGAGGCAGAGCGCTGGCTCGGTCCCAACCTGGGCTACCACCCCGAGGACTGATCGGCCCGCCCACGTCGCGACGGTGGTCGCGACGTCGACGCGTGACGGCGCGGCGTGCAGCGCTGTCGGCGCCGCGGCATACGGTGTGGCCATGGTTCCTGCACTGTCACCCAGTCGCGCCGCCGACTTCAAACAGTGCCCGCTGCTCTTCCGCTTCCGCACCATCGACAAGCTCGTGGGCCCGCCGAGCCCAGCGGCCGCCCGCGGCACCCTGGTGCATGCCGTGCTCGAGCATCTCTTCGAGTTGCCGGCTCAAGAGCGCACGATCGACGCGGCGTTGGCTCTGCTCGAGCCCAGGTGGGCAGCCTTGGTTGAGGAGGAGCCTGCGCTCGCAGCGATGCTCGCCGACCACAAGACCCTGACGCAGGAGTCCTGGTTCACCCAGGCCGCCGCTCTGGTTGAGCAATGGTTCACGCTGGAGGATCCGACCCGGTTGGAGCCGGAGGCCCGCGAGCTCTTCGTCGAGACGGAGGTGGATGGGCTGACCCTGCGCGGCTATGTCGACCGCTTGGACGTCGCGCCCGATGGATCGATGCGGGTGGTCGACTACAAGACCGGCCGCTCCCCCGGTGAAGCCTTCGAGGCCAAGGCGCTTTTCCAGATGAAGTTCTACGCGCTTGTTCTGTGGCGCCAGCGGGGCATCATCCCGACGCAACTCCAGCTCGTCTACCTCGGCAATGGCGAGATTGTGCGCTTTCACCCTGACGAGCGCGACCTGCTCGCCCTCGAACGCAATGTCCAGGCGCTTTGGCAGGCCGTGGTGCGGGCCGCCGAGAGCGGTGACTGGCGGCCGCGCACATCACGGTTGTGCGATTGGTGCGATTTCACGGCCTACTGCCCGTCTTTTGGCGGAACCCCGCCGCCCCTGCCTCCCGATGCCGCGCGGTTGGCGATCGACCCCAGCCGCTCAGGCGAGGCGACGGTCGCTGACGACTGAGCGCAGTTGCGCGAGGTCCAAGACGGTCAGCGACGGGACCAGGATCACGTCCTCGATACCGTCCAGCGGCACGACATGTGGGATACCGATCGTCGTCATGCCGGCCGCCAGCGCCGAGCGCACCCCCGTGGGCGAGTCCTCGAGCGCCACGCAGCGGGCCGGTTCAACCCCCAACTCGGTCGCGGCCGTGAGGTAGGGCTCGGGGTGCGGCTTGCCGCGCTGCACGCGGTCACCGGTGATGACGACGTCGAAGGCGTCGACACCCAGCGCTGCCATCACCGGCGGGATCAGCGGGCTATAGGACATGGTCACCAGCGCGGTGGGAATGCCATCCGCGGTCAGACTGTGGAGCAGTTCCCGCGCTCCCGGCCGCCACGGCACGTGCCGCTCCAGCTGCGCGGTCACCCTCCTGACGAGCTCCTCGACCACCCGCTCAGGGGTCCAGGAAACCGTGGAGTTCTCGATGATGAATCGGGCAGAGACCAGGAGGTCGTTGCCGACCAGTTGCTTGGCGAGGTCGTCATCCCAGTGCCCGCCATGCTCGCGCACAATGTCGTGCTCGGCGCCGATCCAGTACGGCTCGGTGTCGACCAAGGTGCCGTCCATATCCCACAGCACGGCTCCCAGGTCACTCATGCCGGGGAGTCTATGGTGGACCCACACGCCCGACCGAAAGGACGCATCTGTGATCGAGCTCGAGGAGGTACCGCTCCTGCACAACCCGGTCATGATCGCGGCCTTCGAAGGCTGGAATGACGCGGGCGAGGCGGCCAGCGCCGCCATCGAGCACCTGGCAGCCATCTGGGGTGCTGAGCCGGTCTCGGCGCTGGACCCCGAGGACTATTACGACTTCCAGGTCAACCGGCCGCGGGTCTCGACCGAGGACGGCACCCGACGGATCACCTGGCGCACCACGCGCATTTTGGTGGCTCAGGGCACGGGCCTGGGACGCGATGTCATCCTCGTCCAGGGCGTGGAGCCCTCCTTCCGGTGGCGTGCCTTCGCTATCGAACTCATGGAGTTCGCCGCCGAGCATGGCGTCACCCTGTGCCTGACCCTGGGTGCGCTGATGGCCGATGTAGCCCACTCACGGCCGATCCCGGTGACCACGACTGCCGCTGTCGAACGCGTTCGGGAGCGCTATGACGCGGAACTCAGCAGCTACGAGGGCCCGACCGGGATCACCGGGGTCCTCGCCGATGCCGCCGTTCAGGTCGGGATCGACTCGGTCTCCTGTTGGGCGGCCGTGCCGCACTATGCCGGGCACACTCCCTCCCCCAAGGCCACCCTCTCGCTGATCGCTCGACTCGAGGATCTTTTCGACGCCACGATTGATCGCGGTGAACTCGAGGATGACGCGCACGCGTGGGAGCGTGGCATCGACGAGTTGGCTGCCGCGGACACCGAGGTGCTCGAATACGTCGAGTCACTCGAGGAGGCCCAGGACACCGCTGAGCTTCCTGAGGCCAGCGGCGACGCCATCGCCAAGGAGTTCGAGCGATACCTGCGGCGTCGAGGCAACCTCGGCCCCGGCGCGGAGCCTCCCCCTCAGTTGTGACGCGCTCGACTCAGCGTTGACTACCGGGGATTCAGAGTCGAATGCCGAGCAAGGCGTCGATGGCGCGCGCCACGACACCGGCGCCGGTGGGCTCTGAGGTGTCGCCACCGAGGGTTTCCGCGGCCCAGTGGTCCACGACGGAGAGCGCCGCCGGGGTATTCAACTCATCGGCCAGCGCGGCGCGCAGCCCATCGACCACTATCTGACTGGCGGCAGAACCGTTGCCCGACAACGCTGCTCGCCACCTGGAGAGTCGTTCCTGAGCTTCGGTGAGGTCAGCGTCGGTGTACTCCCAGTCCCGGTTATGCCGGTGTGCAAGGAGGACCAACCGGATCGCCATGGGGTCGACCCCGTCCTGGCGAAGACGCGAGACCAAGACCAGGTTGCCCTTGGACTTGCTCATCTTCTCGCCGTCCAGTCCCACCATCGCCTGATGGACGAAGGCCCGAGCGAAGACCGGCTCCTGGGTGAGCGCCGCGGCTTGAGCAGCACTCATCTCGTGGTGCGGGAAGACCAGGTCCGAACCGCCACCTTGAATGTCGATCGGCTCGCCCAGATAGCGCAGCGCGATGGCGGTGCATTCAATGTGCCAGCCCGGGCGACCCGACCCGATCCCGTCAACGGTCCAACACGGTTCGCCGGGCCTGGCTGCCCGCCACAGCAATGGATCGAGGGGGTCCCTCTTGCCGGCTCGGTCAGGGTCTCCCCCCCGCTCAGCAAAGACCTCCATCATGGCCTCACGAGACCAACCGCTGACGTCGCCGAAGTCCGGCGTCGAGGCCAGATCGAGGTAGATGTCCTGGTCGCCAGTGGGGTTCTCGGGGACCGGGATTCGGTATGCCGCGCCGCGCGCCTCCAGTTGGCGCACCGCATCGGCGATGAGCTCGATGGAGTCCACGACTCCCACGAAATGATCGGGCGGGATGACCCCCAGAGCGGTCATGTCCTCGCGGAAGAGGTCGATCTCCCGGGTGGCCAACTCCTGCCAGCGGACTCCGTCGCGGGCGGCGCGCTCAAGGAGAGGATCGTCCACATCGGTGATGTTCTGGACGTAGCGCACCTCGTGCCCGGCATCGCGTAGGGCTCGGCCCAGGACATCAAAGGTGACATAGGTGGCCGCGTGACCAAGGTGGGTCGCGTCATACGGAGTGATCCCGCAGACATACATGCGTACCGGCCCATCCGGCTCGATGGTGAGCGGGCCACCCGTGGAGGAGTCGGCCACGGTGATGGCACCGGCGCGTCCGGGTAGGTCGGGCAATGCTGGGGCGGGCCAGGACTTCACGGGGTGAAGCCTATGTCGCCGCGGGCCCGGACGTGGCTCACAGGGCCGGCCACGGGATCGCGGGCCATCCGGGTGTCGGCCCCGGATGAACCCCGTCGGCTAGGAGGGCCTGCACACGCTCATCCAGGGCGTTCACTTCGGCCGCGGTCAGCAGCGGAGCCAGCTCGGTCCGCAGACTGCTCTTGAGGGCCGCGTCGAGGGTCTGAAGATGGCCTCGGTCGGTGTCCGTCAGCGGCTGCCCGGCCCACCCCCACAACACCGTTCGCACCTTCGGCTCGACCCCGAGGCTCACGCCGTGGTCGATTCCTCGCAGCCGATCCCCCTCGAGGATGAGATGGCTGCCCTTGCGATCGGAGTTGTTCAGCACCGCGTCGAGCACGGCCACAGTCCGCAACCGGGCGTCGTCGGCGTGGACCAGCAGGATCGGGCGGCCGCGTTGGTCCTGAGCGGCTAGGACGGGGATCCAGCCCGCGGGCACGGCCTGCGGCTCGACCACCTCGACCAGACCGGCGTGCTCTCCCTCGACCTCGCCGATCCATTCCTGGACCGAGCCAGGCCCGAATGGACCGTCCCGCAACACCGTGGGCGGCACGATGTCGACCCCGGCAGCATGCGAGATCAGATAGGCAGCGCGCTCTCGCGCGACCAACGAGCCATCGGGGTAGTCCCAGAGCGCACGCTCGCCCTGCAGCGGCTTGTAGATCGCCAGGGTCTGGGTGGCGCCATCGCTGCAGGAGACCAGGAGTGCCTGGTTGGAGGAGTCCACGATCCGACCGAGCACCTCGAGCTCACCGGCCAGCAGGTGCGCGCAGACCTCAGCGTCGGTAGCCATTGGCGCGGGGGCAGATGTGGCCATCTGGGTCTAGCGGCTGCCCACAGAAGGGACATGCGGGGCGCCCGGCAGCCACGACGGCCTGCGCCCGGCGGGCGAACCCGCGGGCGATGTCGGGAGGCAGCACCACCCGCAGCGAGGTGAGTTCGGCGGGATCGGCCTCGTCGGGGTCCGCGTCATGGCACTCGATCACGACGAGGCGGCGCGCGGTATCCCAGGCCAGCGTCAGCGCGGCCACCCGGAACTCGTCCTCGATGGGCACCTCCAAGGGCCCGGCATCGGGCAGCACCGGTTCGGCGCCCTCCCCCACGGTATCGAGGAGGTCGAGCACCTTGTCGGCGAGGATGGTCACTTGGCCCTTCTCCAGGGAGACCGCATACAGCCGGTTCCCGGAGCGGGCTTGCAGGAAGAAGGTCCGCATCCCTGGCGGTCCCACCGTGCCAGCCACGAAGCGTTGTGGCGGGTCAAATTCGGCTCGCGGCATACACCCGACCATAGACGAGGTCGGCCGGTGCGCTACACCGCGAAGCCGAATGGCAGTTCGAGCCGGTGCGCTCGCATCAGTTCCTCGTCGCGCAGGAGGTCGACGGTGGGCCCGTCAGCAACGATCCGTCCACCGGAGAGCACCAGCGCGCGCTCGCACAGTTGCGCGGCATAGGGCAGATCATGAGTGACCATGAGGATCGTCACGTCCAGGCTCTCGAGGATCTCGGCAAGCTCGCGGCGGGCGGCCGGATCGAGGTTCGAGGAGGGCTCATCGAGCACGAGGATCTCCGGACGCATGGCCAGCACCGTGGCGATCGCCACTCGGCGGCGTTGCCCGAAAGAGAGGTGGTGCGGGGGCCGATCCGCCAGATCGGCCACCCCGACGGCAGTGAGCGCCTCATCCACCCGCTCCGCGAGATCATCCCCGCGCAGGCCGAGGTTGGCCGGGCCGAAGGACACGTCATCGCGCACCGTCGGCATGAAGAGCTGGTCGTCGGGGTCTTGGAAGACCACCCCCACGCAGCGCCGAATCTCGGCGATCGTGTCAGTGGTGACCTGGCGACCACTGACGCTCACGGACCCCGAAGTAGCCCGCAAGATCGCATTGAGGTGGAGGACAAGCGTGGTCTTCCCAGCGCCATTGGGCCCGAGCAAGGCAACCCGCTCGCCCGCGTGAACGTGTAGGTCTACCCCACTCAGGGCCTCGTGCCCACCGGGATAGGCATAGCGAACCCCCCGCAGATCCAGGACCGGATGACTCATCGCAGGGCACCGACCAGGAGTCCACCGGCAATCGCCGCAGGCGCCAGCGCCAGTGCCCACATCGACGGCGTCGTGGTGGGCGCCTCCAGCGCGGGCAGTCGACCGGCATACCCCCTGCTCAGCATGGCCAAGTGGACGCGCTCACCACGCTCGAAGCTACGCACAAAGAGCGCGCCGGCGCTGGCGGCGATGGTGGGCCACGATCGCAGGCTTCGGCCACGAAAGCCCCTGGAGGCCAGGGCAATCCGCATCCGGGCAAGCTCTCCGGAGACCACCGATAGATAGCGGACCATGAAAGACACGATGCTCACCATAGGGTCTGGCACGCGTAGTTGTTGGAGGGCCAGCACAAGGTCCCGAGGTGCGGTCGTGACCGCAAAGGCCACGCCGACCAGGGCGCCCGTGCTCGCCTTGGCGAGCAAGGTTCCGGCAGCCACCAGGCCACTTTCGCTGACCGTCACCGGGCCAAGCGGCACCCGCGTCCCAGTCGCCACGAAGGGCAGCACGAGAGCGAAGACGACGAACGGCAGATCGACGGCAAGTCTGGGCAGGGTATGCCGTGCGCTCACCCCGGTGGACACCAAGACGAGCATCCCGAGGCACAGCGAGCCGGCCAAGGCGAACCACGCCCCTTTGGGAATGGCCACCACGACGACGACCAGGGCCAGCAGGCCGACGAGTTTGGCGGTCGCCGACATCCGGTGCAGCAGGCTGTTTCCCTCGACGTGCAGGTGTTGGCCGGTGCCGGCGCCCACAATCAGCTACGCGTCGCGCGCCGGCGGAGCGCGAAGAACAGCCCGAAGGACAAGGCCGCCACGATCAGCACGCCGAGGATGCCGGCGAGCCCTCCCGACAGGCCACCGTCCACGCCGCGGACCGCATAGTCGGCCAGCGGCGAGGAGGCCGTGCGGCTCTCCTGCGCGCTCCCGTCGAAACCCAGGGCGCCCGCAACGAACTCCAGGCCATCGGGGTGCGAGGAGGCCACAAGCGAGAGCACTCCGGCCACCAGCAGGCTGAGCACCAAGCCCGCCGACACCAGGCGTCGGGTACTCATGCGATCACCACGCTCTCCTGGGCGCTGACGTCCTCGGCAGGGCGCCGGGCGAGCCGGACGAGGTCGGGGCGGGTACGAAGCACCGCGCCCACGACGGCCGTCGTTGCCAGTGCTTCTCCCGCACCGATCAGCACATGCCAACCGGCCATCGTCTTCATCAGCAGGCCCACGGGCACCTCGGCAGCGCCTCCCACGGCAAAGAGCGCCGAGAACGCCAGCGCGGCCACCGGCACCGAGATCAGGGACCCCAAGGCCACCGCGATCAGGACCCCACGGGGGCGACCGCGGGTGAGTCGAATCACGGTCTGCATCACCCACCAGGCAGTCCAGACGGCGACGATGCCCATGAGGAGCACATTGGTTCCCAGGGCACTGACCCCACCGTCGGCAAAGAGCAGGGCCTGCACGATCAGCACCACGGTCAGGCACAGCGTCGCCGCCCACGGCCCCACCAGGGCCGCCGCGAGGGCCGCGCCGATGAGATGCCCCGAGGTGCCTGCGCCCACCGGGAAGTTGATCATTTGAGCGGCAAAGATGAAGGTGGCCACCAGCCCGGCCAGCGGTGCGGTCCGGTCGTCCAACTCGGCGCGGGCACGTTTGGCGGAGAGTGCCACCACGCTCACCGCAACAACCGCCGTGGCCGCGGAGGTGGGCAGATTCAGGAATCCATCGGGCACGTGCATGCCGGCAGTCCTCTCAAGGGTCGTTATTGCGAACTATATGCAATAACGACCCATGAGTGGTGTCTCAGTCTCCCGAGCCGCCGCCGACCTCCTCGGTGTGGCGACGTGGCCGGAATGCCGCCAGCCCGCCGGAGTGCGTGTTGACGGCCGCGATGGTCGGCCGACCGGAGGCCCAGGTGATCACGCTGATCGATGCCGGATCCACCCGAAAGCGTTGTAGCGCGCCGATCCCGGCGCCGCTGGCGTGGGCCAGTGCGGCCTTGATCGGGTCCCCATGGGTGACCGCTGCCCAGAGCACACCCTCGCCGTGCTCGTTGGACAGGTCAGCATCAAGTCCCGTCAGGGTCGCCCAGATGCGCTCCCCCATCTGCGTCAGTGACTCGGCGGCATACTCGGGTGAAGCGGGGAAGTACGCCTCGCCTGGACTGTCCTGAACGACCCGCCAGAGCGGATCCTCGGCCAAGTCGCGCAGGGCGCGTCCGGTCCACGCGCCATAGCCGCACTCGGTGAACCCGGCCACCACCTCCACCTGCTCCAAGCCGGCCAGCGCCGCGGTCTCACGGCAGCGCTCCATCGGCGAGCTGGCGCGCAGCACCAAGTCCAGCCCGGCCAACCGGTCCCCCAATGCCACCGCCGCTTCCCGACCCCGATCGGTCAAAGCGACCCCGGGCATCCGCCCGGAAAGGGTTCCCGCGGCGTTTGAGGCCGATTCGGCGTGTCGGATCAGCAAGACGGTGGTCACATCGGCACTGTACGGCCACGATAGGGACGTGATTGTGGATCAGGCCGTCTATGCGCAGGGCCAGCGTCATCCCTGTGGGGACCTCAGCAATGAGTTGGACCAACTCCGCGCCGCCGGCGACCGATCCTCCTATGTGTGGATCGGTCTCAAGGACCCCACCGAAGCGGAGTTCGACCTCGTCCGTGACGAGCTGAAGTTGCACCCGCTGGCCGTGGAGGATGCCCTTCATGGCGGACAGCGCGCCAAGGTGGAGGTCTACGAGGGTTCGATCTTCTTTGTCTTCAAGCCGCTGCGCTATGTCGAAGAGACCAGCGATATCGAGACCGGCGAGATGATGATCTTCGTCGGCGAGCAGTTCATCGTCACGGTGCGGCGGGGCGAAGCCGCGCCGCTGTCCTCGATCCGCCTAGCCCTGGAGGCCGAGCCCGAACGGCTGCGCCTCGGGCCCATGGGTGCGCTGCACGCCATCGTGGACAGTGTGGTCGACACCTACCGCGCCATCGACGACGAAATCGCCTTGGACCTGGAGCAGATCGAGACCGCGGTCTTCGGGGGTGAAACCGTCAGTTCCGAGACGATCTATCGGCTCAAGCGGGAAGTGCTCGAGTTCAAACGGGCCACCTCACCGCTGTCGGCGCCGCTCCAGATGCTCCACCACGCCACGATCTCGCCCATCCAGGAGGACGAGATCAAGTTGCTGATCCGCGATGTCTCGGACCACCTGCACGCGGTGATTGACCATGTCGAGTCCTATGATCGGCTGCTCACCGATGTCTTGGGCGCGCATCTGGCCCAGATCTCGGTTCAGCAGAACTCCGATATGCGCAAGATCTCGGCTTGGGTCGCGATCGCTGCCCTCCCGACGATGATCGCCGGGGTCTACGGCATGAACTTCGACAATATGCCGGAGTTGCGCTGGACGTATGGCTACTTCCTGGTGCTGGCGGTGATGTTCGGCGCCTGCGGGATGCTCTATCGCGCCTTCAAGCGCTCCGGTTGGCTCTAGCCGGGCGGGTCGCCAGGGGCACGCGCTCAGGTCGCGCTGATTCCACCGGCCCAGAGGGCACCGACGAGCAGGATGCCCAGACCGATTCGGTACCAGACGAACGAACGCAGCGAGTTCCCCGCCACGAAGCGCAGGAGCCAGGCGATCGAGGCATAGGCCACCGCGAAAGCGACGACGATGCCGACGAGCATCTGGCCGACGCCGAGGTCCATGACCGCATCACGGTTGTCGACCGCTTCGAAGATTCCGGCCGCTGTGAGCGCCGGAATCGCGAGGAAGAAGGACAACTCGGTGGCGGTGACCCGATCAATGCCCCGGGCGATACCGGCCGAGATGGTGGCGCCGGATCGGGAGACTCCGGGGATCAGACTGAAACACTGCACCAACCCGATGATGAGGCCATCGCGCAGAGTCACCGCGCCCTCGCCTCGCTGCTCCCCGGCGGACGCGATCTGGTCATGCCGGCCCTCGGCCCACCACATCACCGCGGACCACGCGATCAGCGCGCCGGCCACCACCCAGAGACTGCGCAGCGGCCCCCCGATCACGTCCTTGAGCGCAAAGCCGACCAAGCCCACGGGGATCGAGCCGACGATGACTGCCCAAGCCAACTGGTAATCATGCTGCTGGCGAGCCTGCGGGTTCACCATTCCTGTGACCCAGGCGATCAGCAGGCGGGCAATCTTCCTGGCGAAGTAGATGAAAGTCGCCGCGATGGCACCGATCTGGATGATGGCCGTGTATGCCGTGACTGCAGGCGCGTCGACCGGCAAGCCCAAGAGCTGCTCGGTGATGGTCAGGTGGCCGGTCGAGGACACCGGCAGGAATTCAGTGAGGCCCTCGACGATGCCAAGGATGATGGCCTGGAGGTAACTCAGCTCCACGGGCATGGGAGGGCCTTTCAGAGGTCAGCGATGAGTCTGGCCATCGTACGCACGATCGCTTCGCGTTCCTCGCCCACCGCGCCGACCGGGTTGACGGTCAGGGTGGTGACGCCGGCTGCGGCATAGCGGCGCATCCGCTCGCGGATGCGCTCATGCGGCCCGATCAGCGCGACCGCATCGACCAGGTCCAGCGGCACCGCGTCGGCCGCCTCCCGCGGCCGGCCCGAGAGATAGAGCTCTTGGATCTGCCCGGCGGCGTCACCGAAACCCATCCGGGTGGCGCTTGCGTGATAAAAGTTCGCGGCGCGCGATCCCATCCCGCCCACGTACAAGGCCACATGCGGCGCAATGCGCGCGCGGGCGGCCTCGAGGTCGTCATGGATGCACACCGGCACCGCGGCGACCGCATCGAAGCCGTCGAGCGGGTCCTGGTCCTCGCTCCCGTAGCCGGCGTCGCGACGCCCCTGGCGAAGGGCGGCGAAGATGTCGTCGCTGTGCTCCGGACTGACGAAAATGCCCAGCCAGCCATCGGCAATCTCGCCGGCAAGTCGCAGGTTGCGCGGGCCGACGGCGGCGAGGTAGATCGGCAGGTGTGCCCGGGTACGGCGCACGGTGAGTTTGAGGGCTTTGCCCGCGCCACCGGGCAATGGCAGCGGGTAGTACGGTCCGGGGCTCGCCACGAGCTCCCGGTTTAGCGCGGCCCGCACGATGGCGAGGTACTCGCGGGTGCGGGCCAGCGGCGCCTCAAAGCCGACGCCGTGCCAGCCCTCGCTGACCTGAGGGCCGGAGACTCCCAGGCCCAGGAGCATTCGACCGCCCGAGAACCAATCCAGGGTCGCGGCCGTCATCGCCGTCATCGCAGGGGTTCTGCCCGGGATTTGGAAGACAGCCGAGCCGAGTCCAATCTGCTGCGTGCTAGCGCCCAGCCACCCCAGGACGCTGGCGGCATCCGAGCCATAGGCCTCGGCGACCCACACCGCGGCATACCCGCACTCCTCGGCAAGCTGAGCCAGCGCCGGAGCATCCAGGTCCAGTCCGCCGCCGGCATACCCCAGACCCAGGGCGAGCCTCATGCGCGGGGGGCGTCCTCGTAGTCGAACTCCTCGTCGTCGAGCCCGGAGTACAGGTGGGCGTCGTCGCCATCCTCGTCGTGGTCTTCGAGGGCCTCGTCGGTGTCCTCAACCTCGCCATCGTCATCGTCGATGTCGTCGTCTTCGTCGTCTTCGTCATCGTCGACGTCATCTTCAGCGTCCTGATCGGCGCCCGCATAGATGTCGAGCGGGGTCATCTCCTCGTAGGCGTCATAGAGGGCGGCGTCATAGGCCTCGAAGGCGTCCGCAAGGTCGTCATAGGCGGCCACCACGCTGGGGTCATCTTCACCGCCCCGACGTGCACACGCCTCGAGGTGCCGCTCGAAGGCGGCGAAGAGCTGGTCTAATGCGGCACGCGGGTCGGCGCTCATGCCTTGACGGTATCGGCTTTCGGCGCACAATGGCACGGATGGTCGAGTACGAGTACCGCACACTGACCTTCGCGCGGGGCACATCGACGCGCGAGATTCGGCGCGCCTTGACCGACCAAGCCGAGTACGCGCATTGGGAGCTACACCGCACCGTTGTCTACCTGGGCGGCACGACCCGTACCTGGCTGCGCCGCAAGATCATCCGCGTGCCGGGTTTCAGCACGCTGCGATAAATCGGCGGAGCACTCGCACGCCAAAGGTCAGCGCACTCACCGGGACCCGCTCGTCAATGCCGTGAAACATCGGGGCGAAGTCGAGATCGGCGGGCAATTGCAGGGGCGCAAAGCCGTAGCCCGTGACGCCGAGCAGCGAGAGCGCCTTGTTATCGGTGCCTCCGGAGAGGCAGTAGGGCAGGACGACCGCTCCGGGATCCTCGGCGCTGATCGCCGCCACCATGGCCTCCACAAGCGGGCCATCGAAGGGTGCATCCAGGGAAATATCCCCGACCAGCACCTCCACGTCGACGTCATCGCCCACGAGGTCATCGATGGTCTTCAGGAGCACCTCCTGGTGACCGGGAAGGAAGCGGCAGTCAACGCTCGCATGCGCCTGCTGAGGGATGACATTGTGCTTATATCCGGCCTCGAGCATGGTCGGGTTACTGGTGTCGCGCAGGGTGCCCAAGACGAAGCCCTTGGCCCCGCCCAGGTGGTCGAGCAGCGCATCCAGATCGTGGTCGGTGTACGGGGTTCCGGTGACCTCGGAGAGGCCGTCCAGCAGCATGCGGACACTGGGGATGATCTCCCGGGGCCACTCGTGGGCGGCAATTCTGGTGAGCGCCTGAGCGAGCCGGACCACAGCATTCTCGTCATTGGGGACCGAGCCGTGGCCGGCCCGGCCGCGAGCGGTCAGGCGGAGCCAGGCGATGCCCTTCTCGGCGCTTTGCAGCAAGTAGGCACGGCGCTCACCACCCTCCTTGGCGGGCACCGTAACCGAGTAGCCGCCGACCTCGGAGATGGCCTCGGTGACGCCGGCGAAGACCTCTGGGTGCTGCTCGACCATGAAGTGGCTGCCCTGGCGGCCACCGGCCTCCTCATCGGCAAAGAAGACCACCACAAGGTCGCGGGGCGGGATGGTGCCGGTGCGGGCGAGCTCCCGGATCACCGCCAGGATCATCGCGTCCATACCTTTCATGTCGACCGCCCCGCGGCCCCAAATCAGGCCGTCGATCAGCTCGCCGCCGAAGGGGTCGTGCTGCCAGTCCAGCGCGTGCGCGGGCACGACGTCCAAGTGACCGTGAATGCAGAGCGCACCTCGGCTGCGGTCGGCGCCGGGGATGCGCACAACGACGCTGACTCGGCCGGGGTCGCTCTCGTAGGTCTGTGCGTCCAGGCCCACCTCACGCAGCGACTGGACCACATATGCCGCAGCCTGCGCCTCGCCCGGTCCGCTGCCGTCGCCATAGTTGCTGGAGTCGATCCGGATGAGCTCCTGGCAGAGCCGGGTGACCTCGGACTCGGCGGTGGGGGCGGCCGGAGGCGCAGTGGGCGCCGGGTGAAGATCGTCGGAGCTCATGACTGGCACTGTAAGTGCTCAGAGCGCATGCCGCTCGGGCCGGCCGGGTCGGTTTCAGGTTTTCGATGGCGAACGTGTATCGTTCCGGGACGTCGCTGGCACCGCCCCACGGTGCCGGACACCACTCGTCCGGGTGGCGGAATTGGCAGACGCGCTAGCTTGAGGTGCTAGTGCCCGTATAGGGCATGGGGGTTCAAGTCCCCCCTCGGACACTCAGCAGATCCACGCTCAGCGTGGTGCTCCCGGGCAGGCCACCGGCCGCCGTCGGATACCTTGGCTTCGTGCCCCACCTTCCCCGCGTCCGCGCGATCCGTTATGTCACGCCCCTGCGTGAAGGCGGGTCACTTCCCGGCGTGGTCGAGGCCGACGATTTGGGCACCTATGTGGCCAAGTTCCGTGGCGCCGGCCAGGGTCTGAAGGTCCTCGTCGCCGAAGTCATCGTCGGCCAACTCGCTCGGCACATCGGCATCCGAACTCCCGAGCTGGTGGTGCTTGACCTCCCGGCGGACATCGCGCGATATGAGGCCGATGAAGAGGTTCAGGATCTGCTCAACGCCAGCCACGGCAGCAACCTCGGGGTCGACCTGCTGCCCGGCGCCTTCGGCTACGACGGCGGCACACCGCCGCCCACCCAGGAGGCCACCGCTATCCTGTGGCTGGACGCCTTCACGCTCAATGTCGATCGCACCTGGTCCAACCCGAATCTGCTGCGTTGGCACCGCCAAGTCTGGGCCATCGACCATGGCGCGGCGCTCTATGTGCACCACTCCTGGCCCTCGAAGGCCCCCGACGCCGAGCGCTTCGCGAGCCTGCCGTATGCCGCCGACAGTCACCTACTGCGGTCGGTGGCGGAGCCCACCCTCGCGATCCACGACCAGATGCGCGACCGGCTGAGCCATGCAGCCATCGACGACATCGTCAGCGCCGTCCCCAGCGAATGGCTCGAGCTCACGCCCTGGCTGCCGGACACCGATGCCGTCCGGGCGGCGTACGTCGATCACCTTCGGGCCCGCCTGGCCACGCCGCAGCGGTGGTGGGTGACGGCATGAGCATGCACCCCTACCAGTACGTCGTCTTGCGTTATGTGCCCAGGGTGGATCGCGAGGAATTCCTCAACGTCGGCGTCGTGCTGCATTCTCAATCCGCGGACGCCTTGGTCTGCGCTTCGCACCTGGACCAGGACCGGCTGCTGGCCCTCGACCCCAGCGTGGATCTCGACGCCTTGGCGGCCGCCCTCACCGCAGTGCTCGGGGTGTGTACCGATCAGCCCGAGGCCACGCCCCGGCTGGCGACCTTGGGTAAGCGCTTTGGTTGGATCGCGGCCCCACGCTCGACGGTGCTCCAGCCAGGACCCGTGCATTCGGGCCTTTGCGCGGACCCTGACGATGAGGCCGAGCGTCTGCTGCGACGCCTGGTCCGCCTCGACACCGACTAGGACAACCGAGACCGCAAGGCATACGCCGCCACGGCGCCAGCTGCGGCGACATTGAGCGAGTCCACTCCCCCGGCCATGGGGATGGTCACGGTGAGGTCGACCGCGGCCATGGTGCGGCGAGAGAGTCCATCGCCCTCGGTCCCCAAGACCAAGGCCAACCGTGCAGGCGGCGCCGATGCCAATTCTTCGAGAGTGACTGCTTCATCGGATAGCGCCAGCGCCGCGACCGCGAAACCCGCCGCGCGTAGGCTCTCGATGCCATCGGGCCAGGGGTCGATGCGTGTCCACGGCACCTGAAATACCGTGCCCATGGAGACTCGAATGGACCTGCGGTACAACGGATCAGCACACCGAGGGGTCACCAAGACCGCATCGATCCCGAGCGCCGCTGCGGACCGAAATACGGCGCCCACATTGGTGTGATCGACGACGTCTTCCAGCACCAACACCCGGCTGGCCTTCGCCACGAGGTCTCCGACGCTGGGCAGGACTGGTCGGTGCATGGCCGCCAAGGCCCCGCGATGCAGATGGAAGCCGGTCAGGCTCTCGATGACCTCGTGGTCCCCGACATAGACCGGTATGCCGTCCGCCTCCGCCCGCCCCACGACATCCGCGAGGTCGGTGAGCCAGCGCTCGGCCATCAGGAAGGATCGGGGTCGGTGCCCCGCGGCCAGCGCTCGCCGGATGACCTTCTCGGACTCGGCTATGTACAACCCGCGTTCGGGCTCTACCCGGCGCCGCAGCGCGACATCGGTGAGCCCGACGTAGTCATGGAGCGCGAGATCGTCCGCCGAGACTATGGGCTGAGGCACAGCGCGTCAGCCTACTGCGGCCCGGGCCAACACACTGACCGAGGCGAGCACGCAGAAGATCAGCACCCAACGGCGGAAGCGGTCGGCGTCCACCCGGGCTCGCAGTGGCGCCGCAGCGGCATACCCGGCCAGGACGCAGGGCATCCAGACCAGACCGGCCACCACCCCGGCTATGGGCCAGCTGCACCACCGCGAGGGTGAAGCCGCATATGAGCACAGACCCAGGAAGCAGGCTCGGCGCCAGCATCACTGTCACCGGCGCGGCGATCACGGCCACCCCGAATCCGATGGTCCCCTGGATCAGCGAGCCCACGGCGACCACCACACCCAGGATCGCCAGTACGCCCCAGGTGACACTCACGGGAAGAAGACCAGGCGGATGATCGCGATCGTGCCGACCGCAACGATGATCGCGCGAAGCACCTCTGGTGGAATCCGTCGCCCGACCGTGGAGCCGATCACCCCGCCGATCACCGACCCGATAGCGATCAAGCCGGCCGCACCCCAGTCCACCCGATCCCCCGCGAACACCACGAAGACGACGGCAGCAACGAGATTCGCGGTCGTCGCGCACACATTCTTGTACCCATTGAGCCGCTGGAGTGGATGGTCGGTGAGCGCTGTGAAGACCCCCATCAGGATCACGCCCTGCGCCCCGCCGAAATAGCCGCCATACACCCCAGCCGCGCCGACGCTGGCCTGCAGCATCCGCAGACGTCGAGGTGATTCGGGGGCATGGCGAGTGGACGCCCAGGCACCCAAACGCTTCCCAAAGAGCACGAGCAGGATGCCGAAGCCGATCAACACCGGCACCACCGACCGGAACCATGCGGGATCGAGCACCAAGACCAGAAGCGCCCCGATCAGCCCACCGATAAAGGCGGCCGGCACGATCCGCTTCAGGTCCTTGGCCCCGCCCACCATCTCTGCCCGGTACCCGAGAGTTCCGGTGATGCTGCCCGGGATCAGGCCCATGTTGTTGGACATATTCGCGGTGATCGGCGGCAGGCCCACCATGAGCAGGGTCGGGAAGGTCACCAACGTGCCCGAGCCAACGATCGTATTGATGGTCCCCGCGGCGACGCCGGCGAGCACGACGGCAAGCGCCTCCAGCCAAGACACCCCGCGATGCTATCTCGCGGGGTGTCTGGCGAATGCCGGGTGTTCAGCTCAGGTGGTCGGACGGCCCTCGGCCGGCGGCTTGGCCTGCTCGGCCTGCTCCCGCGCCTGCGCTAGCGCTGTAGCGGGGTCCTCCAGCGTGGCCTCCTCGAAGGCGGTGGCCATGGTGGACTCGGGCTCGTAGTGATCGCCACCGTCCAGCCCTCCAGGGGCAGCCTTGCCGAGCATGCCGCCAATGCCCTTGAGCGCATCGGTGAGTTCGCTGGGGATGATCCACATCTTGTTGCTATCGCCCCTGGCCAGTTGCGGAAGCACCTGCAGGTACTGGTAGGCCAAGAGCTTCTCGGTGGGACGGCCACGGTGAATAGCCTCAAAGACCTGTTGAATCGCCCGCGCCTGCCCTTGGGCCTCCAGGATCCGCGCCTGGGCCGAACCCTCAGCGCGCAGGATCTGGGACTGCTTCTCGCCCTCGGCGGTCAGGATCTGGGAAGCCTTGATGCCCTCGGCGTTGAGGATCGCCGCGCGACGATCGCGCTCGGCCTTCATCTGCTTCTCCATCGACTCCTGCACCGACATCGGCGGGTCGATGGCCTTGAGCTCAACGCGGTTTACCCGGATCCCCCACTTGCCGGTGGCCTCGTCCAGGACGCCACGCAACTGTCCGTTGATCTGATCGCGGCTGGTCAGGGTTTGTTCCAGATCCAGCGAACCGATGACATTACGCAGCGTGGTGACGGTGAGCTGCTCAATGCCCTGGATGAAGTTCGCGATTTCGTAGACGGCGGACTTGGGATCGATGACCTGGTAGTAGATGACGGTGTCGATGGAGACCACGAGGTTGTCGCTGGTGATCACCGGCTGGGGTGGGAAAGAGACCACCTGCTCGCGTTGGTCGATGGAGGCCCGGACCCGGTCAACGAAGGGCACGATGATGTGGAAGCCACCCTCGAGGGTGCGCGAGTAACGGCCGAGCCGCTCGATGATGAGCGCGCTCTGCTGCGGGACGATGCGGACGGCCCGAAGCAGCACCACGACCGCGAAGATGATGACCAGCAAGGGCAGCAGGAGGGCTGCGCTGGGGAAGTCGGATTCGAACATCAGCTGAACCAATCGCTCAAAGGGATATGGGCAAAGCAGGACTACAGGGCGCGGTGATCAGCGCCAGGGAGGGCCGCGACGATGGCGGTCGCGCCCGAGATGCTCTTGACCTGAACCTCGGAGCCGGCCTCACACACGGGGCTACCCTCGGCAAGAACCGCTGACCAGACCTCGCCCCCGAGGCGAACCCGGCCTCCAACGTGCGGCGTGACCGTGTCCAAGACAACGGCTTCGCGGCCCACCAGCCCAGCCACCCCGATGCCGTGGTCGGTCTCCCCATCGGTGAAATGCCGCTTGATGATCGGTCGCACGACGACCAGCAGAAGCACCGCAATGATAGCCGCGACCACGCACTGGGCCAGGAATGGCAGGTCCAAGGCGGCCGTCAAAGCGCCACCGAGCGCCCCGCCGGCAAACATCAGGAAGACGAAGTCCACGGTGAGGGCTTCGATGGCGGCCAGGATGATCGCGAGCGCGATCCAGGCCACCCACACGTTCTCGCTCAACCAGGTCATGACTCCCACCCTTTCAGGGTTAGACGATACGTGGTCGTCATCGGGCACGAGCCGCATAGCGCCGCCCGTGGCTGGTGCTGTGCATCTCCAACGCAATAGGGACGCCGAAAGTGGCTTCCAGGTTCCCCTCGGTCAACGTGATCTCGATCGGTCCCTGGGCGACGATGCGGCCCTCGCGCAGCAGCAGGACGTCGGTGAAGTTCGGTGGGATCTCCTCGACATGATGGGTGACCAGCACCAAGGCGGGCGCCATCAGGTCGGCCGCGATGTCACCCAGCCGGATCACCAGGTCCTCACGCCCGCCAAGGTCCAAGCCCGCGGCGGGCTCGTCCAAGAGCATCAACTCAGGGTCGGCCATCAGCGCCCGCGCGATTTGAACCCGCTTGCGCTCCCCCTCGGACAAGGTGCCAAAGGTGCGGTCCACGAGGTGTCCGGCCCCCAGCGCCGAGAGCAACTCCACGGCCCGCGACTCATCCAGGCGGTCATATCGCTCGCGCCACCGACCAACCACACCGTAGGAGGCGGTGACCACGACATCGCCGACCCGCTCCCCCCCGGGAATGCGCTCGGCGAGAATGGCGCTGGCCAGCCCGATGCGGGGGCGGAGTTCGAAGACATCGACCGCGCCGAGCACCTCACCCAGGATGCCGGCCACGCCGGTGGTGGGGTGCATGCGTCCCGAGGCGAGCTGAAGCAAGGTGGTCTTGCCCGCGCCATTGGGCCCGAGGATCACCCAGCGCTGCCCCTCCTCCACCTCCCAGCTGACATCGTCCAGCAGGGTGGTCTGGCCACGCACGACCCCAACGCCCGCGAAGGCGAGGACATCGCTCATCACATGGACCCAAGGAGTCGACGACGCAGCACATCCAGGTAGAGCTGGTTCGTGGTCTCGGCGATCCGCTGCCAGGAGAAGTGGTCGATGGCCCGCTGACGGCCCGCCAGACCCATCCGGTCGGCGCGGGCAGGATCGCTGACCGCCTCGTTGAGAGCGGCTGCCAAGTCGCCGACGAAGCGATCCGGGTCGACCGGGGTGCCGGTGCCATCTTGAACCTGCTCGATCGGGACCAGCCAACCGGTCTCGCCATCCACGACGACTTCGGGAATGCCCCCGGTGGCGGTGCCGACCACGGGCACCTCGCAGGCCATCGCCTCGAGATTGACGATGCCCAGTGGCTCATACACGCTCGGGCACACAAAGACGGTGGCTGCGGAAAGCAAGGCAATCACCTCGGCACGAGGAAGCATGTCGGGGATCCACACGACACCATCCCGGGTAAGTCGGAGCTCAGCAATCAAGCCCTCGACCTCGGCCTTGATCTCCGCCGTATCGGGCGCCCCCGCCAGGAGCACGACCTGGACATCGGGCGGCAACTGGGCCACCGCCCGCAGCAGATAGGGCAGCCCCTTTTGCCGGGTGATCCGACCCACGAAGATCACACTGCGCTGATCGGGGTTCACACCGTGCCGGCGCACCGTGTCCTCGTCCCGATGGCGTTGCCACAGTTGAGCGTCGATGCCGTTGTGGATGACCCTGACCTTGTCTGGGTCCACCTGCGGATAACTGCGCAGGACGTCCTGCCGCATCCCATCGCTGACCGCGATCACCGCATCGGCAGTCTCATAGGCCGTGCGCTCGATCCAGGACGACAGCCGATAACCACCCCCCAATTGCTCGGCCTTCCAGGGCCGCATGGGCTCCAGGCTGTGGGCCGAGACCACGTGAGGTATGCCGTGCAGCAGCGCCGCAGTGTGGCCGGCAAAATTGGCATACCAGGTGTGCGAGTGCACCAGTGAGGCGCCTTCGGTCGCGGCAGCCATGGCCAAGTCGACGCCCATGGTGACCAGGGCGGCATTCGCGCCCGCCAGTTCGACCGGCTCGGCGAAGCCGGTGGTGCCGGCCTCGTCTCGCGGTGGCCCGAAGGCCTCAACCCGAACCTCAAGGTCTCCGCGGGCCCGCAGCGCACGGGTGAGCTCGGCGACGTGGACACCGGCCCCGCCGTAGATCGTCGGGGGGTACTCCTTGGTCAGGATGTCTACACGCACACCGTCAGCCTATCGAGGGCGCTCGGCACGAGACAGGGTCTCCCGCTGACCGGGCTGCGCCACTAGGTTGGAGTCATGGCCCTGCGACGTGGTGGACCGAAGATTCTCGTGATTGTGCTGGCCGGCGGCGAGGGCAAGCGGTTGATGCCGTTGACCCGAGATCGCGCCAAACCGGGGGTGCCCTTCGGGGGCATCTACCGGCTCATCGACTTCGCGCTGTCCAATGTCGTGAACTCGGGCTATCTCAAGATCGTGGTGCTGACGCAGTACAAGTCCCACAGCTTGGACCGGCATGTCACCAAGACCTGGCGGATGTCGACCATGCTCGGCAACTATGTGGCGCCGATCCCGGCGCAACAGCGCATCGACAAGAGTTGGTACTCGGGCAGCGCGGACGCGATCTACCAAAGCCTGAACACCATCACCGATGAGAAGCCCGACATCGTGGTCGTGGTGGGCGCCGACCACGTGTACCGGATGGACTTCTCCCAGATGGTCGACCAGCACATCGCCTCGGGTGCCGGGGTCACGGTCGCCGCGATTCGGCAGCCGATCAGCACCGCGGATCAGTTCGGGGTGATCGAGGTCGACGCCGAGGACCACTCCAAGATCGCGGCCTTCCGGGAGAAGCCGACCGACGCCAAGGGTTTGCCGGACTCTCCCGACGAGGTCCTGGCCAGCATGGGCAACTACGTCTTCGACGCCAAGGAGCTCATCGACGCGGTCACCAAGGACGCGCAGGACGCGGACAGCAAACACGACATGGGCGGCGACATCGTGCCCGCACTGGTCGCGCAGGAACGTGCGTACACCTATGACTTCAAGGACAACGTCATTCCCGGCGGCACCGAGCGAGACCAGGGCTATTGGCGCGACGTCGGGACTCTGGACTCCTACTTCGAGGCGCACATGGATCTGGTCTCGATCCACCCGGTCTTCAATCTCTACAACTACGACTGGCCGATCTACACCTCCTACGGTCCCTACCCACCGGCCAAGTTTGTGCACGGTCAGCATGGTCGCGTCGGCGAGGCACTCAATTCCGCGGTCTCCCCCGGCGTCGTGATCTCGGGTGCGCGGGTCAACTCCTCGGTGGTCAGCCCCGATGTGCATGTGCACAGTTACACCGAGATCGATACCAGCGTCTTGCTCGACGGCGTAGAGGTGGGCCGCAATTGTCGGATCCAGCGAGCGATCATCGACAAGAATGTCAACGTCCCCGATGGCACGAGTATCGGCTTTGATCGGGAACACGATCTCGCCCGCGGGTTCACGGTGACCGAGAGTGGCCTGACCGTGGTCGGCAAGGGCAGCGTGATCACCTCATGACCGTGCGCCCGATCCGCATTGGCGTGCAGTTGCACCCACAGCATGCGGCCTATGCCGATCTGCGGCGAGCTTGCGCCCAACTCGATGACCTGGGCGTGGATGTCATCTTCAACTGGGATCACTTCTACCCGCTGTACGGCGAAGCCGATGGCGCGCACTTCGAGTGTTGGACCATGTTGGCTGCCTGGGCCGAAGCCACGCAGCGCGCGCAGATCGGCGCGCTGGTGACCTGCAATAGCTATCGCAACCCGCAGCTCCTCGCCGACATGGCACGCACCGTGGATCACATCAGCGCTCGCGACGGCGGCCCGGGCCGCCTCATTCTGGGGATTGGCTCAGGCTGGTTCGAGCGGGACTACGCCGAGTACGGCTACGACTTCGGCACCGCTGGCGGACGGCTTGATGCCCTCGCCCGCGACCTGCCGCTGATCAAGGGTCGGTGGGCGCAACTCAATCCCGCACCAACGCGGGACATCCCGGTGCTCATCGGTGGTGGCGGCGAGCGCAAGACCTTGCGCATCGTGGCGGAGCACGCGGATATCTGGCATGGCTTCGGCGGTGCCGAGACGATCGCGCACAAGCATGCGGTCCTTGACCAGTGGTGTGCACGCCTGGGCCGGGAGCCAGCCGAGATCGAGCGCTCGGCCGGAGTCTCCCCCAAGCCCGGACGATTCCCTGAGGACGTCGAGGACTATGCCGCGAGCGCCGAGGAACTGTATGCCGTTGGCACCCGACTGTTCACCGTCGGGCTCAACGGTCCGGACTACGACCTTGGTCCGGTGCGAGACCTCTTGGCCTGGCGAGATGCGCGACACACCGGGGACGATTCCTGAGATACCGCCGTCCCTGACGCCACGCTGGAACTACCGTTGGCAGGCGTGGACCAGCCAACCCTGCTTGTCACGCTCACCGGACCTGACCGTCCGGGCGTGACCAGCACCCTTTTCGACCGGATCAGCGCCGTCGGTGCCGAGGTGATTGACCTCGAGCAGGTGGTCCTGCGTGGGCAACTCACCCTGGCCGTGCTGCTCGCCGTCGACGGTGTCGAGCCCCAACTCCGACAGGTCGTCCACGAGACCGGTACGGGCCTCGGGATGCAGGTGCAGGTGCACTCCGGCCGGGGAGACAACCGTTCCCGTCCCACGGGCCGCGCCGCGGTGGCCGTCCTTGGCGCACCGATCACGGCCACTCACCTGGCCGCAGTGTCCAAGGCGATTTCCGAGCACGGCGCCAATATCGACCGCATTCGGCGGCTCTCCCGATTCCCGGTCACGACCATCGAGTTGGATGTCTCCGGCGCCGACCTGCTCCGCCTGCGGCGGGAGTTGGCCCTGGTGTCCAGCGAGCACAAGGTCGATATCGCCGTTGCGCGTTCGGGGCTAGCTCGCCGCGGCCGTCGGCTGGTGGTCATGGATGTGGACTCCACGCTGATCCACGAGGAAGTCATCGAGCTCCTGGCGCGGCACGCCGGGCGCGAGCAGGACGTGGCCGAGGTGACCGCCCGGGCCATGCGCGGCGAGATCGACTTCGCCGAGAGCCTGCACGAACGAGTGGCCACCCTGGCGGGGCTACCGGTCTCGGCGCTGGATGATGTCCGACGGTCGATCACCCTGACCCCGGGAGCGCGCACCCTGATCCGCACCCTGCGCCGATTGGGCTTCAGCATCGCTCTGGTCTCCGGAGGCTTTATCGAGGTGGTCGCCGACGTCGCCGACGAACTCGGCATTCCGCACGCGCGCGCAAACCGGCTAGAGGTGGTCGACGGGCGACTCACCGGGCGCGTCGTCGGGCCGGTGATCGATCGAGCGGCCAAGGCCGAGGCGTTGCGGGACTTTGCGCAGCTGGAGGGACTGCCGCTGAGCCGGACGGTCGCCATTGGCGACGGGGCCAACGACTTGGACATGCTCGAAGCCGCCGGCCTCGGGATCGCCTTCAATGCCAAACCACTGGTGCGCGCCCAAGCCGATACCGCGGTCAATGTGCCCTATCTCGACGCAGTCCTTTACCTGTTGGGGATCTCCCGTGAGGAAGTGGAAGAGGCCGACGCCGCAGATCCCACCACCGCGCCCATGTCGCTACCTGCGATCCCTGCGAGCCTCTGACTAGGCTGAGCCAATGCCGTCTCGCGAGCGTCATCAACCCACCCTGTTCATCATCGGCGGCGCCGAGGCGCGCACTGGCCGCGGCAGTCTGCTGCGCCGGTTCGTCAAACTAGCGGGCGGCAAGCGCGCGCGGATCGCGGTGATCCCGACGGCCTCGAGTTTCCAGGACGAGGTGGTCACGGCCTACACCGCCGCGTTCACGGCATTCGGTGCGGCCGAGGTGACCTCGGTCAATCCGACAAGTCGGCATGCGGCACACGATCCGCAGATGGTGGCCACGCTGGACGCGGCGACCGGGATCTTCATGGGCGGCGGCAGCCAGCTCAAACTGTCGCAGTTCTTCCTGGGGACGCCCGCGGGGGACGCGATCCACCGCGCGTATGCCCGCGGGGCGATCATCGGCGGCACCTCAGCGGGCGCCTCGATCATGAGTGACTACATGATCTCCCTGGGGGAAGAGGGCACCACGCCCAAGCAGCGGACCAGCCAACTCTCGGCCGGCCTGGGGCTCATCACCGGGTGCGTCATCGACCAGCACTTCGATCAGCGTTCGCGCTACGGCCGACTCATGTCGGTGATCGCGCCCTCCCCTCAGTTGGTCGGAATCGGCATCGACGAGGACACCGCGATCATCGTGACCGACGGCCGCGAGTTCACCGTGCGCGGCAGGGGGGCGGTCTTCGTGGTGGACGCTCGCTTCGCGCACACCGATGCCCCGGACGCACGCCGCGGTGCGCCGCTACTGGTCTCGGGTGCGGTGGTCCACACCTTGCCTGCGGGCGCCACTTTTGACCTCACCACCATGTCCCTCACGGGATTCGTTGAGATGCATCCTGATCTGGTGGTGACGCGAGCCCTGGCCAAGGCATAGCCTGGCTCGCATGCCCGAGCGCCCCACCCCCACAGGACCTCTCGCTCCCGAGTTGAGCATCGTCGAATCCCGCGTCTACCGCGGCGGCAATATCTGGTCCTATGAGCCGTCCATCCATCTCGTCGTCGACCTCGGGGTGCTCGAGGGCTACCCCAGTGACACCATTGACGGCTTCACCGATCGGCTCCTGGAGATGCTTCCAGGGATCTGGAGTCACACCTGCTCGCGGGGTGTCCGCGGTGGCTTCGTCGACCGGCTGCGCGAAGGCACCTGGCTCGGGCATGTCGCCGAGCACATCGCGTTGCAGTTGCAGCAAGAGGCCGGACACGATCAGCGCCGCGGTAAGACCCGGATGGTCAAGGGCCAGCCTGGCCGGTACAACGTGATCTACGGCTACACCGACGAGGGCGTGGGCCTGGCTGCCGGCGCATTGGCGGTTCGCTTGGTCAACCACCTGGTGTCGGCCGAGGAGGGTTTCGACTGGGACACCGAGTTGGAGTACTTCCTGCGACGCGCCGAGCGCACGGCATTCGGGCCCTCGACCGGCGCCATCATCGAGGAAGCCGTCAGCCGCGATATCCCCTTCATTCGGCTCAACAGCGCCAGCCTGGTCCAACTCGGGCAGGGCGTGCATCAGCAGCGCATCCGCGCCACCATGACCAGCAAGACCGGCGCCCTCGCGGTCGACATCGCCAGTGACAAGGACCTGACCACCAAACTCCTCGCCTCCGCCGGACTGCCCGTGCCCAAGCAGGAGAGCGTGCGCACGGTCGATGGCGCGGTGGCCGCGGCCCGTCGGATCGGCTTCCCCGTCGTCGTCAAGCCGCTCGATGGTAACCACGGCCGGGGCGTCTGTCTGGACCTGCAGTCCGATGACGACGTGCGCGCAGCCTTCACGGTGGCCGAGGAGCAGAGCCGTCGCGGGTACGTCATCGTCGAATCCTTCGTCACCGGCAAGGACTACCGGTGCCTGATCGTGGGTGGCCGCATGCAAGCGATCGCCGAGCGCGTGCCCGCCCACGTCATGGGCGATGGCAGCCACACGCTCACCGAACTGGTGGACATCACCAATGCCGACCCTCGCCGCGGCGTCGGGCACGAGAAGGTGCTGACCAAGATCAAGGTCGATGACGCGGCACTGGAGTTGGTCCGCGAACAGGGCTTCACGATGGCCGATGTGCCGCCGGCCGGGACCATGGTCAAGTTCGCTCTCACCGGCAATATGTCGACCGGTGGTATCTCGATCGACCGGACCTTCGACGCCCACCCGGACAACATCGAGATCGCCGAGGAGGCCGCCCGCCTGGTCGGGCTGGATGTCGCGGGGATCGACTTCATCTGCCCCGATATTGCCGCTCCGGTGCGTGAGTCAGGGGGTGCGATCTGCGAGGTGAATGCCGCACCGGGCTTCCGGATGCACACCCATCCCACGGTGGGCGAGCCCCAGTTCATCGCCAAGCCGGTGATTGATCTGCTCTTCCCCCCGGGCACCCCTTCCCGCGTGCCGATCGTGGCGGTGACCGGCACCAATGGCAAGACCACCACGTCCCGGATGATCGCGCACATTATGAAGGGTCTGGGCCGCAAGGTGGGTATGACCTCGACCGACGGCATCGTCATCGATGAGCGCCTGGTCTTCAAGGCCGATGCTTCCGGCCCCAAGTCCGCGCGAATGGTCCTGCAGAATCCGCGCGTCGACTTCGCCGTGATGGAGGTCGCCCGCGGCGGGATCCTGCGCGAGGGTCTGGGCTACGACCGCAATAACGTCGCGGTGGTCACCAATGTGGCGCCCGACCACCTGGGTTTGCGCGGGATCGACACTTTGGAGCAACTGGCCGATGTGAAGGCCGTCGTCGTCGAGGCCGTGCCGCGCGATGGTGTGGCGGTACTCAACGCCGATGACCCGCTGGTGCGCAAGATGCGTCGCCGTTGCTCGGGCGAGGTCATTTGGTTCACCATCGCTGCACCGGGCTCCAAGGTCCGCGAACTTGTCGACGACCACTGTCGTCGGGGTGGCCGAGCCATCGTCCTGGAGCCGACCGACAAGGGCGACATGATCGTCATTCGGCACGGCCGCCGCGCCATGCAGCTCGCCTGGACTCACTTGCTTCCCGCAACTTTCGGTGGCACGGCGATGTTCAATGTCGCCAATGCCATGGCCGCCGCGGGGGCGGCATTCGCGACGGGTGCTGGTCTGCACGAGATTCGTCAGGGTTTGCGCACCTTCACCACGTCGTATTACCTCTCGCCCGGCCGCATGAACCAGGTGAGCGTGCACAACGTCGATGTCATTGTCGACTACTGCCACAACGCTCCTGGGATGCGCGTGCTCGGCGAGTTCGTCGAGCGGTATGCCGCCGCCAAGGCCGGGGCTGCCGACCTCGGCCGCATTTCACGGATCGGCATGATCGCCACGGCCGGCGATCGGCGTGACGACGATATGCGTGAACTCGGCGCGGTCGCGGCCGGCCACTTCGATGTGATCGTCGTCCGCGAGGACTCCCGCCTGCGGGGGCGCAAGCCTGGTGAGACGGCTGGCCTGATCGCTGAGGGCGTCCGTTCGCGGATCGGTCAGGAAGGCGTGCACTGCCGCCAGGTGGAGATCGTGCTCGACGAGGTCGAGGCGGTTCGTCACGTGATGGCGCGCGCGAACCCGGGCGACATCGTCGTGCTCAGCGTCGACCAGCACGCGGCCGTGATGAACGAGTTGGAGTCCATGACCCAGCAGGCCCAACCGGGTTCGCACTCCAAGGATGGCGTGGGCGATCCGGACCTCGATGTGGACGCGCTGCAGAGCCAGGCTCAGGAGGACGGTGACACCGCATCACGCGGTGACGTGGAGAGTTCAGCGGTCACTGCCGAGTGATTGGGCGTAGCGCCCGATCGATCGGCGGTACCTCGCCACGTCGGGGTCGGTCGAGGTCGCGGCCAAGGCCGCCAACAGGCCGCTGAGGGCCAGGGTGGCCTCGCCGCAGTCGTGGCGAATGAGCGCGGCAAAGGCCAGCACTCCGAGGCTGTCGGGATAGGCGACGACCACCTGCTCGATCTCGGCCCTCGCCTCATCGAGTCGGCCCAGATTGCGCAAGGTCGACGCCAGTTGGATCGAGCAGCGGTGTCGATAGGGCTCGCGCAGGTCGCCCGCCAGCGCCTCGCGGTACAAGGGCACCGCTTGCTCACCATGCCCGCTGCTGTCCAGCGTCCCGCCGTATTCATAGGCCACCCGGGCATCCCCGGGATAGGCGGCATACAGCCTGGCCCCCTGGGCAACCAGGGCGTCCTCCTCTTCGAGTTCCCACATGGCGGCAATGTCCGCCTCGGCCGGATGCTCTCCGCGCGCGCGAATGACCTTGCGTCGGATGTCCACGGCGGTGTCCGCGCGACCGCCAGCTGCGCCGATCCACTCGGCAATGAGTTCCCGGTCGGCGTGGCACATGATGGCTGCGACGTCCCCATCGCTGGCCGCCTGAACGCACGCTTGCAGGCCCTCAAGCTCGGTCAGATAGGAGGCGATGTCGGCCACCCCAGAGCGGGCGAGACCGATGCGCAACTGCGCCTCCATATCCTCGACCGTGCGACCCCTGAGGTACCTCGTCTTGTGGGCGGCGACAATGTGGTCTGCGCGCGCGCCAGCAATCTCGCCTAGCGCCTGAAGGATGTCGTCGGTCCGGTCCCCCGCTGTGCCGAGGCCCAAGTGCACGCGGCCACCGGGAGCGACGAGCCCCCGGCAGACATCCATGAGGGCCTCAAGGCCCGCCTCGTTGTGGGCGAGGTCGACGATAACCGTCACCTCACCGCCCTCCACCGGCACCGAGTAGGTGTTCATCCGGCCCGGATTCAGCACATCATCGGGAGCGAAGCTGCGCAGCCCCGCAACGACGGCCTCGCGTGGCAGCCCAAGCGCCAGTCCGGCCGCCGCGCCGGCGAGGGCATTGGCGACATTGTGAACCGAGAGTCCGGAGAGAGTCATTGGCAAGTCCAGGACAGGCACCAAGCGATCCGGGACGGCATCGGCCGAGAGCACCGTGACGTGATCATCGAGGACCGTGATCGCACGCCCGCCCACGCTGAGCGCCTCGCGGATCGCCGGCGACGCCGGATCGAGGGTGAACACCCAAGGACGAGCCCGCGTCCCGGTGCGCATCGCCCACACCCGCGGGTCATCGCCATTGAGCACCGACCAGCCCCGCGGCCGGGTGACCTTGGTGACGATGGCCTTGACCTCAGCGAGTTGGTCGACGGTGTCGATGCCTTGCATGCCCAGGTGGTCGGCGGAGACATTGGTGACGACCGAAACGTCATTGTGCGTCACGCCCAGACCCTTGAGCAGCATGCCTCCACGGGCAGTCTCCAGGATGCCGAGCTGAACTCCCGGCGTCTCCAGCACAGCCCGAGCGCCCGCGGGACCGGAGTAGTCACCGGGCTCGACCATGGCGCCCATCGCCACGACGCCGTCAGTCGAGCTCCAGGCGGTGGTGAGCCCGGCCGTCATGCCCAGGTGGGCGAGCAGGCGAGTCGTCGTGGTCTTGCCATTGGTCCCGGTGATCGAGGCAACCGGGATACGCGGGGTGATCACTCGCGGCGGCGGGCCGCCTGATGCCGCAGTCAAGGCGTCCCGCTGCGCGGCGACGAGTTCGGCGAGCCGACCCCCCGTCGCTACCCCGTCCAGCACCTCGGCCAGGGATCTGCCCAACTGCTCGGAACGGCCCCGATGGCGCCAGACGAATGCCGCAACTACCTCCGTGGGGTCGCCGCCGGGCCGCACCCGAACCCCCAGTCGCCGTACGCCAGCATCGGCCGCCAGCGTGCGCAGCGCCCGCTCGGTGACGCGCAACAGGGCCCGCTGTCGTTGACCAGAATCGGCCGCACCGACCTGAGCCCGGTCCAAACCGACCTCGCGGCAGACCGCTCGCATCGCTGAGGGCGAGAGCGCTGCCAGTGCCTGCAGTCCGAGACGCACCTTGACCGCTGGCTTGGTGAAATAGAGATTCGGTCCTTCGAGAACCCGCAGTTCGCGCAGCTCGGTCCCGGTCATCTCACACGCCCATGGCGTGGAAACCGCCGTCCACGTGAACGATTTCGCCGGTCGTGGCGGGGAACCAGTCCGACAGCAACGCGACGCAGGCGCGGGCAGCCTGCTCGGCGTCATTGACATCCCACCCCAATGGCGCGCGAGTGCCCCACTCCTGCTCGAAGCGCTCGAAACCAGGGATGGATTTGGCGGCCGTGGTGCGGATCGGGCCGGCCGAAACCAGGTTGGCCCGAATGCCCTGCGGTCCGAGATCACGGGCCAGGTACCGGTTGGTGGCCTCGAAGGCTGCTTTGGCGACGCCCATCCAGTCGTAGACCGGCCAGGCGTAGCGCGCGTCGAAGGTCAATCCCACGATGCTGCCGCCCGCTGACATCAGCGGCAGCGCCGCCTTGGCCAGCGCCTGCAGCGAGAAGGCACTGATCTGCACCGCCGTGGACACATCCTCCCAGGAGGCGTCCATGAAGGTGAATGCGCCCTGCGGAGCAAAGCCGATCGAGTGCACGACGCCATCCAGGTGCGGCACATGCTCTCGCACCCGATCGGCGAGGGCACTCAGATCTTCCTCGCTGGAGACGTCGAGCTCGACCACCGGTGGCGTGCGGGGCAGCCGTCGCGCGATCGTCGAGGTGATCTTCATGGTGCGCCCGAAGGAGGTGAGCACCACCTCGGCACCCTGTTCCTGCGCCAAGCGGGCGACGTGGAAAGCAATCGAGGAGTCCATCAGGACACCGGTGACCAGGAGGGTCTTACCGTGCAAGAGCATGGGGGCAGTGTGCCTTTCGGGAGGGCTGAAGGGAAGTGCAGGGCGCAAGGGCCGGGCGGCTCAGTGGCCCATGCCGAGGCCACCATCCACCGGAATAATGGCACCGGAGATGTATGCCGCCTGCGGGCTAGCCAGGAAGGTCACCGCACTGGCCACCTCCTCGGCCTGGGCAAAGCGTCCTGCGGGGATCGCAGCCTGGTACTGCGCCCGGGTCTGCGGGGCGAGCTCGGCGGTCATATCGGTCTCGATGAACCCAGGCGCCACCACATTGGCGGTGATTCCCCGGCCGCCGAGTTCCCGGGTAATCGATCGCGCCAGACCAACCAGGCCGGCCTTGCTGGCCGCGTAGTTCGCTTGCCCGGGCGAGCCATACAGGCCGACCACGCTGGAGATGAAGATGATGCGCCCGCGCCGCAGTCGGATCATCCCCTTGCTGGCTCGGCGGGCGCACCGAAAGGCACCAGTGAGATTGGTATCGACCACACCCTGGAAATCCTCATCGGACATCCGCATGAGCAGGGTGTCCCGGGTCATGCCCGCGTTCGCGACGAGCACCTCGATCGGGCCCCCCAGGGCCGCCTCCGCGGCCGCGAAGGCAGCCTCGACCGATGCGGAGTCGGTGACCTCGCAGGTCACCCCGATCAGCCCCTCCGGCGGCTCGCCGGAGCGATAGGTGACAGCAACTCGGTCGCCTTGCGCGGCGAAGGCTCGGGCGATGGCCAGCCCGATACCTCGGTTGCCGCCGGTGACCAGGACGTTTCGGGCTTCGGTCTCGGGCGCAACAGTCATGGGCGCGACGCTAGCCGACTACCGGTGGGTAGCCGCTTGCCGCCCGCCGTACAGTAGAGATATGACTGCGCGCCGAAGGCGAGAGGAGCCGGTGGTCCACACGGTGACCACGGCACCCACCTCGCGCGCCCTGGACATCGAGGCACGCCGCACGCGCTACCTATGGACCATGGGAGTGCGCACCCTGTGCTTCATCCTGGCGATGGTGTCCTCGGGCTGGCTGCGTTGGTCTTTTGCCCTCTTTGCCGTTGTCCTGCCTTTCATCGCAGTGACCCTGGCCAATGCTGTGGGGCCTAGTTCGCCAGGTCGGCTCAGGAGGATCGCCCCCGAGCCCGGGCGCCGGCTACTGGGCCGCTGACCCCTGGTCCGCGCGCCTACCCGCCGATAGCAGACATCGGGCGGTCAGGCTGTTCAAAGTCGGGGCTGTCGATCCCGTGTCCCGGGCCTTTGCGGGCCATCTCACCCATGATCAGCTCCTCGATCTCCGGATCCGAGGCACCTGAGCGCAGTGGACTCAAGAGGTCGATCTCGCGTCGGGCAAAGAGACAATTGCGCAACTGACCGTCAGCGGTGAGCCGCACCCGATCGCACCGCGCACAGAAGGGCGCAGTCACGCTGGCGATCACGCCCACGGTCTGCGGGCCACCGTCGACGAGGAAGAGCTCCGCGGGCGCACTGCCGCGTTCGGCGACCGGGGTCAAGGCGAAGCGTTCACCCAGTCGTTCGAGGATTTCGGCCTGGGGCACCATGGCGCGGCGGTCCCAGGCGTGCTGCGCATCCAGCGGCATCTGTTCGATGAACCGCAAGGCGTAGCCACGATCCAGGCACCACTGGAGCAGATCGGCCACATCGGTGTCATTGACGCCCCGCATGGCCACGGCATTGACCTTCACCGGCGCCAGGCCGGCGTCGGCGGCGGCCTTGAGGCCCGCGACCACGTCACCGAAGCGGTCACGACGCGTCAGACGAGCGAAGTGATCGGGATCGACCGTGTCCAAACTGACGTTGACCCGATCCAGGCCGGCCGCTGCCAATGGCGCCGCCAGCCGGTCCAGGCCGATGCCATTGGTCGTCATCGCGATCGTGGGTCGAGGCTCCAGGGCCGCGATCCGCCGCACGATGTCAGGCAGCGAACGACGCAGCAGCGGCTCACCGCCGGTCAACCGCACGGCGGTGATGCCCAGCCCCACCAGGACACGCACGAGGCGCACCAATTCGTCATCGCTGAGCATTCCTGGCTTTTCCAGCCAGGCCAAGCCCTCCTCGGGCATGCAGTAGGTGCACCGCAGATTGCAGCGATCCGTCACCGAGACGCGCAGGTCCCGTCCAAATCGGCCGTATCGGTCGATGAGGCGCGGTTGCGGCAAGGAGGTCATAGACCACCAGGGTACGACGGGTACGGTGGTGCACGTGTTTCGCCGCTTGCTGACTCCTCGGTGGTTGGGAATGTTGCTCGCGGCCTTCGTCTTCGCCGCAGCCTGTGTCCAGCTCGGTCGCTGGCAGTTCGGCCGCCATGAGCAGCGCTCCGCCTACGCCGATCGGGTCGACACCCACTACAGCGCACCGGCGCGGCCTATCACCGACGTCATCACGAACCAGGGCCTGAAGCCGGATGACGACTGGACGGCGGTGACCTTAAGCGGCAGCTACCGACCGGATCCGATCTTCGTGCGCAACCGAACGAACAATGGCGAGCCGGGGACCGAGGTGCTTGGTGTGCTCGATGTGCCCGCCCTGGGCGCCGTACTGGTCGACCTGGGCTACGCCCTGGCTGGCGGCGATGCCCGGGAGTTGCCGGCGGTCGCTTCCTTGCCCTCGGGTCGAACTGAACTCACTGGCTGGGTCCGGCTCCCGGAGGCCTCACGTGGGCGTGAACTGCCGGCCGGTCAACTGGCCTCGATCACACCGGCCGACGCCGAGCCTGCGGTGGGTCCGCTGCTCGACTTCTACGTGCGCGCCAAGACCCCGCTCACCGGCCTGGCCGAGCTTGAAGCCCCATCCACGAGTCTCGGTCCGCACTTGGCCTATGCCATTCAATGGTGGCTGACCACGGTGGCTGGCTTTGCCTTCGTGTGGTTCGGCATCAAGCGGGAATTGCAGGAGGAAGCCCTCGCCAACCCTGCGGGTACCGCCGGCCCAACGCGCCCCGGCGTACGCCGCAGGAGCCCGAGCCTTGAGGACGAAGAGGACGCCGAACTCGATCGTCACTACGCCCAGGAGTAGCCGCCTCTGGGGCATCGGCCAGCTCAGTCGTCAGTGAATTGCGTGCGATAGAGATCGGCGTACAACCCACCAGCCGCCAGCAACTGGGCGTGCGTCCCACGCTGCACGATCTGGCCATCCTCGACCACGAGGATCTGGTGGGCACGACGGACCGTGGACAGTCGATGCGCGATGACGATGGCGGTGCGCCCGACCAGAGCATCATCCAGCGCCCGTTGCACAGCCACCTCGGACTCACTGTCGAGATGAGCGGTCGCCTCGTCGAGCACCAGGACCGCGGGTTCTTTGAGCAGCAGCCGGGCAATGGCCAGGCGCTGCTTCTCGCCCCCGGACAGGCGATGGCCCCGATCCCCCACCACCGTGTCCAAGCGGGATGGAAGGCCGCTCACCAAACCCCACACTTGGGCGGCCCGCAAGACCCGCTCCAGATCGGCATCCGAGGCGTCAGGGTCGGCGTAGCGCAGGTTGGCGGCGATCGTGTCGTGGAAGAGGTGGGCCTCCTGAGTCACCATGCCCACGGTGTCGTGCACGGAGGCAAAGGTGGCCGCACGCAGATCCACCCCATTGATCCGGACCGTGCCAGAAGTGGGGTCATACAGCCGAGCCACCAGACCGGTGATGGTGGTCTTGCCCGCGCCACTGGGTCCCACGATCGCGGTCACCTCGCCGGGCTGGACCGTGAAGGAGATCCCTCGAAGGACCGGCTCGCCCGCGCCCCGATCGCCGCTGTCGACGCTCTCCAGCGAGGCCAGAGAGACCTCGTCCGCGCTCGGGTAGGCAAAGGAGACGCCCTCGACCTCGACCCGCGCCGGACCGAGTGGGATATCCCGGGCGTTCGGCGACTCCTGCACCAGCGGCTGCAGGTCGACGACCTCGAAGATCCGCTCGAAGGACACCAGGGCGGTCATCACATCCACCCGGACGTTCGACATGGCGGTCAGCGGGCCGTAGAGCCGTCCAAGGAGCGCGGTGAGGGCTAGCAAGGTTCCGACGGTGAGCGAGCCGTTCACGGCATACAGGCCACCCACGCCGTACACCATGGCGGTGGCGAGCGAGGCGACCACGGTGAGGGCGACAAAGAAGACCGAGCGATTGACCGCGATCCGCACCCCGATATCGCGGACCCGCCCCGCGCGGTCGGCATACTCGGCGTCTTCGCGCGCGGGTTGGCCGAAGAGCCGAACCAGCAGCGCGCCCGCCACGTTGAAGCGCTCGGTCATCCGGGTACCCAAGTCCGCATTGAGCGTCATCTGTTCGCGGGTAAGCGCGGAGAGCCGCCGACCCATGTAGCGGGCCGGAAAGAGGAAGAAGGGCACCAATGCCAGCGAGGCCAAGGTCAGCGGCCAGGACAGCGTGGCCATGGCGATGAGGATCAGGACCAGGGAGATCCCATTGCCGACCACCGAGGCGAGCACCGAAGTGAACGCCTGCTGAGCGCCCATCACATCGGAGTTCAACCTCGAGACCAGGGCGCCGGTCTGGGCGCGCGTGAAGAAGGCAATCGGCTGGCGCAGCACGTGCGCAAAGACCTGTGTGCGCAAGTCATAGATCAGGCCCTCGCCGATCCGCGAGGAGAACCATCGCTCGACCAGGGTCACGGCGCCTGAGACCAATGCGATCACCGCGGCCAGGACCGCGAGCCGGATGACCACCGACCTATCCCCAGGGATCACCCCGTCGTCGATGAGGCTCCGGAGAATGAGCGGGGTGGCGACCACCAGCAGCGCCTCAACCACGTTCAGGGCGACGAAGGCCGTGATCGCAGCGCGATAGGGACCGGCGTAGCCCAGCACTCGCCGGGTGGTGCCGTCCTTGAGGCGGACGTCCTTGACGCTGGCGTCCTTGGTGAGGCTGCGCATGGAATGCCAGTTGCCCTGCATGCTCATCTACTCACCTCCTCCGCGACCGACGCCATAGTCAATCACGGGGCGTGGGGTGAGTTATTCCTGATCATGTGCTTGCCTGACGACCGTCACGCAGGCACGATATGGCCATCAGGCCACGAGGACGCAGTGGCCCTCACCGAAGAGGTATGTCGTGGCCGAAACCCGAAAGATCGTCCTCACCGAGGCCGAGATGCCCACCCGCTGGTACAACATCCTGGCCGACCTGCCTCACGAGTTGCCGCCACCACTGCACCCCGGCACCGGTCAGCCGGTCGGTCCGGAGGATCTCGCACCGCTGTTCCCGATGGACCTGATCATGCAGGAGGTCTCCACCGAGCAGTACATCGAGATCCCGCAGGAGGTCCAGGACATCTACAAGATCTGGCGGCCGTCCCCGCTGATCCGGGCTTATGGCTTGGAGAAGGCTCTGGGCACCTCGACCCGGATCTACTATAAGTACGAGGGCGTCTCCCCTGCAGGCTCGCACAAGCCGAACACCGCGGTCCCGCAGGCGTTCTACAACAAGAAGGCCGGAATCACCCGATTGACCACCGAGACCGGGGCGGGCCAGTGGGGCACCGCGCTCTCCTTCGCCTGTGCGCAGTTCGGGATGACCTGCGAGATCTGGCAGGTGCGGGCCTCGTATGACGGCAAGCCGTACCGCAAGGTCATGATCGAAACCCTGGGCGGCGTCATTCACCCCAGCCCCTCTGATCTCACCGAGGCCGGGCGGGCGATTCTGGCTCAGGATCCGCAGAGCACCGGCTCGCTCGGCATCGCGATCTCTGAGGCCGTGGAGGTGGCCGCACAGAGCGCTGACACCAATTACGCCCTGGGCTCGGTGCTCAACCACGTGATGCTGCACCAGAGCATCATTGGCGAGGAGACGCTGCTGCAGTTCGAGCGCTTCGAGGACTACCCCGAGTTGGTCGTGGGTTGCGCCGGTGGCGGGTCGAATCTCGCGGGACTCACCTTCAGCTTCTTCCGGGAGCGTTGGCTCAACGGCAAGCAGACAACGATCCGCGCTGTGGAGCCAGCCTCGTGTCCCTCGCTGACCCAGGGCACCTACGCCTACGACTTCGGCGACACCATCGGCATGACCCCGCTGATGAAAATGCACACCCTGGGTCACGACTTCATCCCCGATCCGATCCACGCTGGCGGACTGCGCTACCACGGCATGAGCCCGATCATCTCGCTGCTCAAGGAGACCGGGGAGCTTGAGGCGGTCGCCAAGACTCAACGGGAGTGCTTCGAGGCCGGCGTGCTCTTCGCCCGCGCCGAGGGGATCATCCCGGCGCCCGAGTCCACGCACGCCATCGCCGAGGCCATCCGCGCGGCCAAGGCCGGGGAGGCAGAGTCGATCCTGATCGGGCTCTCGGGTCACGGCATCATCGACCTGGGCGCCTATGCCGCCTATCTTGACGGAGATCTCGAGGATCACACCTGGGCGGATGCCGAACTTCAGGAGTCCGTTGCGACGGCACTTACTCGGCTGCCCTCAATCCCGGCCTGAGTCGCACGCCCGCTGAGCCGCGGCTCACTGGGCTGGCGCGGACCGATCGATGACGAAGGCGTCGCGCAGGTGCCCTTGCGCGGGCTCGAAGGAGGCTACGAGCCGGTCGGGCCTCACCGTGACTGCGAGCGAACCCCAGGTCGGCGCCTCGTCTGAGCCCGAGGTCACCACGAAGTAGCGGAACTCGGGATCCTTGCGGTGGACTTCGCGCAGGGCGCGGCCGCCAGTGCCCACAGTGACGAATGTCGTGCCCGCTCCCAGGGCGAGGTCAGCATCCCGGTCGGCCACGCAGGCGGGTTCAAAGGCATCGAGAACCAGGCGTGGGCACCGCGTGGATGACGTGATCTGAGCAGTCCGCTGATAGCCATGCTCATGCCCCGAGAGGACCAGTGGCACCCGCTCGCTGACCAGGAGATCGACCAGATCCCGACCGGGCTCGCAGGAGTACTCCCCCACGCTCAGGCACGGGGTATGCATGCCGACGACCGTCCAGGGGATGCCCTTAGCCCGCGCGTCTCGCAGTGCGTTACGCGTCCAGTCGTACTCCGCGGTGCCCGCGGCATAGCTGGCGACGCCGTCCGGGAACTCAATGGCGGGGGCGATCATCACGAACCTGACCAGAGGGTCTTTGGCCGGAAGGTCGGCATACCACTGCCGCGGGTAGTCACCCACGAGTCCGGGAAGCCGATTGGGTAGACAGCGCGCGAAGGCCCGGATGTCGCCATTGCGTCCGTTGCTCTCGTGGTTACCCGCCAGCAACTCAAAGGGGTACGCGGCGGTGACCCGATCGGTGACCAATCGGCACCACCGCGCCTCTTCGCCTGAGCGACCGTAAGACAGGTCCCCCAGCGCGAGGGTCAGGTCATCTCTTCGCGCTCCAATGGCGCTGAGCACCTTGCGGGTCTGTGCCGTGCTGTCGAAGTCTCCGGCCGCCGAGAATCGCAGCTCGCGGGTATCGGTCGCGATCGGACGGGGCGATTCCGTCGCGGGAGCGGAGCTGGTCGTTGGCGCGGCAGGGTGCGGGGACGGTGATGGCGAACAGGCCGCAGCCCCCAGGGCGAGGAGCCCGGACAGTGCCAGGATGGTCCATCGCCCCCGCGACCCGCTCATGCCAGCGCGACGAGGTCCTGGTAGTCGGCGCCCCATAGGTCCTCGACGCCGTCAGGCAGCAAGAGGACTCGCTCAGGCTCGAGGGCTTCGACCGCTCCTTCGTCGTGCGTCACCAGGACCACCGCCCCTTTGAACGTCCGTAACGCCCCCAGGATCTCACCCCGGGAGGCTGGATCCAAGTTGTTGGTCGGCTCATCGAGCAGCAGGACGTTCGCGGCCGATACCACCAGTAACGCCAAGGAGAGGCGCGTCTTCTCACCGCCGGAGAGCACCCCGGCTGGCTTGTCGACGTCATCGCCGACGAAGAGAAAAGAACCGAGAACCTTGCGGACCTCGGTCTCCCCTAGGTCTGGGGCCGCTGACTTCATGTTCTCCAGGACGGTTCGGGCCACGTCCAGGTTCTCGTGTTCCTGGGCGTAGTAGCCGACCTTGAGGCCGTGGCCGGGCTCGACCTCGCCGGTGTCTGGAGTGTCCACCCCGGCCAGAATGCGGAGCAGGGTGGTCTTGCCCGCTCCATTGAGCCCCAACACCACGACCCGAGAGCCCCGGTCAATTGCCAGATCCACGTCGGTGAAGATCTCCAGCGAGCCATAGGATCGCGAGAGCCCCGACGCACGCAAGGGGGTGCGTCCGCAAGGTGACGGATCGGGGAAACGCAACCGGGCCACCTTGTCATGGGCCCTTTCGGCCTCCAGGCCAGAGAGCAGCCGCTCCGCCCGGCGGGCCATATTCTGCGCGGCCACGGTTTTGGTCGCTTTGGCGCGCATCTTGTCGGCCTGCGCCATCAGGGCGGCGGCCTTCTTTTCGGCATTGGCGCGCTCGCGACGCCTGCGGCGCTCGTCCGTCTCGCGCTGCAAGAGGTAGGCCTTCCAGCCCAGGTTGTACTGATCCATGGCGGCCCGATTGGCATCGAGGTGGAAGACCTTGTTGACCACAACGTCCAGCAGGTCGACATCATGCGAGATGACGATGAGGCCGCCCTTATAGCTCTTGAGGTGGTCCCGCAGCCACGCGATGGAGTCGGCGTCCAGGTGGTTCGTGGGCTCGTCGAGAAGCAGGGTCTGGGCACCCGAGAAGAGGATCCGGGCCAGCTCGATCCGGCGCCGCTGACCGCCGGAGAGCGTGCTCAAGGTCTGCTCGAGGATGCGCTCCTCCAAACCCAGGGCTGCGGCAATAGCGGCTGCTTCGGACTCGGCGGCATACCCGCCGGCAGCGGTGAACTCCGCGGTAAGCCGGTCGTAGCGCCGCATGGCACGCTCTTGCTTCTCCCCCGACTCGCTGGCCATGCTGAGTTCGGTAGCCCGAAGGTCGCGCACAATCCCGTCCAGGCCGCGCGCCGAGAGCACCCGGTCCCGGGCCGTGACATGCAGGTCGCCCGTGCGCGGATCCTGGGGCAGGTAGCCGACCTCGCCGCTGCGGGTCACCGTTCCGGCGGCCGGGAGGCCGACACCTGCGAGCACCTTGGTCAGGGTGGTTTTGCCTGCGCCATTGCGACCGACCAGACCGATCCGGTCACCCGGTCCTACCCGAAAGGTCGCGTCCTGCAGGAGCAGGCGAGAGCCCGCGCGCAACTCCACACCAGCGGCGGTGATCACAAAGGTCCTTCCGATGATGGCTGGCACGCGACGCGCCGATCACTCAGGCGCATTTGGGGGGCCGGTCGGCTCGTGCGCCGTCTAGTCTAGGGTCCGTCGCGTTGTGCGGCGGCACCACTGTGGTCCAGGGAAGGTCTCCACCATGAGTTTCAACGAGAATGTCACTCTCGACACCTCGCAGATCGAGTCAGGTGGCCGCGGTGGTGGCGCCCCAGGCGGCATGGTGGTCGGTGGTGGGATCGGCGGCATCATCATGCTCATCCTGGCGCTGATCTTCGGGATCAACCCGGGAGATGTCACCGGCGGTACTGGACAGATCGACCCGGGCCAGGTGGACACCGCCGGCCAGCAGAGCGCCAATGCCTTCTCGGAGTGCAAGACCGGGGCGGACGCCAACAAGAGCACGGAATGCCGCATCATCGGCACGGTGAACTCGGTCCAGCAGTACTGGGCAACCGAACTCCCCCGCTACAAGCGTGAGTGGACCCCGGTGAAGACCGTCCTCTACCGAGGATCAACCTCGTCGGCCTGCGGGACCGCAAGCAACCAGGTCGGGCCGTTCTACTGCCCGCTGGACAAGAAGGTCTACCTGGACGCGTCCTTCTTCCAGATCCTCGAGCAGCAGTTCGGGAGCAGCGGTGGCCCGTTGGCGCAGGAGTATGTCGTCGCTCACGAGTACGGTCACGCCCTCCAAGACCAGCTCGGCTTGCTCGGGCGGGCCCAGCAGGACCCGCAGGGGGCCGAGTCCGGCGCCGTCCGCACTGAACTCATGGCCGACTGCCTGGGTGGCGTGTGGGCCAAGCACGCATCCACGGTGCCCGACGCAGACACCAATACGCCCTTCTTGGCCCCGCTCAGCGAGCAGGACATCCGGGATGCCCTTTCGGCAGCGGCCTCCGTCGGTGATGACCACATTCAGGAGACCACCCAGGGCCGGGTGAACCCCGAATCCTGGACGCATGGGTCCTCCGAGGCGCGCATGCGCTGGTTCCTTCAGGGGTACAAGTCCGGCAATCTCAACCAGTGCGACACCTTCGCGGTGGACTCGGTCAACTGATCGCAGCGTCCTCGACGCGCACCCACACGGCGCGAGCCCGCTCCAGGGCCGCGTCCAGGACGGCTCGATTCGGGTCGGCTAGGTCGTAGAGTTCGCGGCGCGGCAGATCGGCTACGCCCCCCAGTCGCGGGTCCTCCAAGACCTCGGCAACCAGAGACCGGTCACCTCCGACCACGAGAGCGCGGCAGGTGACGCCACCCAGAATGCGAGCGGCGTGATCGCGCACCGCGCGGACCAACTCATCGGCCTGGTTGGCCCGGCGCCGGGCAAAGCGCTGCTGACTCCAGCCACCGGCCGCGGTCCTCGACTGCACGTGTCTGGTGCCGACCTTGTGCGCGCTCAAGCGGGCCCCGTCGGTGAGCGCTACGGCATACCCCCCACGTCGGATCAGGATCATCGCAAGGGGCGAATGATCGAACCGCTCGATCGCGATAATCCGTTGGGGCCCATCAGGGTTCGCCGCTTCGAACCTGGCGAGCCAGCCGTCGAATCGCTCCGGCGCGACGGGCACCAGACGCGAGGATGACATGGTGCTCAGATGTTGAAACCGAGCGCGCGCAACTGCTCGCGCCCGTCATCGGTGATCTTGTCGGGGCCCCAGGGCGGCATCCACACCCAGTTGATCCGGTGCGAACTCACCAGGCCCTCCAGAGCTTGGGCAGTCTGGTCCTCGATGACATCGGTCAGCGGGCAGGCGGCCGAGGTGAGCGTCATGTCGACGACCGCGTGATTCTGCGGGTCGACCGTGATGCCGTACACCAGACCGAGGTCAACGACATTGATCCCCAGCTCGGGGTCAACGACATCGCGCATGGCCTCTTCGACGTCGGCAACATTGGCAGGCATGGTCACAACTGAACTCCTTCGCTCTGGTGGAGAGCATCGGTCAGGGCCATCCAGCCCAAGAGAGCGCACTTGACGCGCGCGGGGTATTTGGCGACGCCGGCCAACGCGACGCCGTCGCCGATCAGATCCTCATCCCCGGCGCTCTCGCCCTTCGAGGTGAGCATGTCACGCATCGCTGCGATGGTCCGGCGGGCATGCGCGACCGAGGTCCCGGTGACCTCCTCGGCCAGGATCGAGGTGCTCGCTACCGAGATCGAACACCCGGTGGCGTCATACGACACATCGGTCACCACCGGCCCATCGGCGCCCTGCTCGACGTGAACTCGCAGGGTCACCTCGTCGCCGCAGGTCGGGTTGACGTGGTGCACCTCGGCGTCAAAGGGATCGCGCAAACCCGCGCCAACCGGTCGCTTGTAGTGCTCGAGGATCAGTTCTTGGTAGAGGTCCATCTCAGGCTGACACCTCCACGCCAAAGACCGCCGGCACCTGGTCCAGGGCCGTCAACAGCGCATCGATCTCCGCGGGCGTCGTGTACGCCGCAAAACTCGCCCGCGTGGTGGCCGCGGCCTCGAGGGCGCGGTGCAGCGGCCAGGCGCAATGGTGACCGACCCGAACCGCAATACCGGCGTCATCGAGCACCTGGCCAACGTCATGGGCATGCACGCCCTCCACCACGAAGGACACCGCTCCCCCACGCTCCGGACCGGCGGGCGGACCCACGACCCGAATCCACGGGCGCTCAGCCAAACCGTCAAGCAATCGCCGGGTCAGAGCCTGCTCGTGTGCGTGAACCCGGGCCATACCGAGCGCGGTGAGGTACTCGCAGGCCGCGGCAAGGCCCACCGCCTGGGCCGCCACCGGGACCCCCGCCTCGAACTTCTGCGGCACCGGCGCATAGGTCGCCGACTCCATCGTCACGGTCTCGATCATTGAGCCACCGGTGAGGAAGACCGGCATCTGATCCAGGAGCGCGCGGCGACCCCACAACACTCCGATCCCGAGCGGCCCGAACATCTTGTGACCGGAGAAGGCCAGCAGGTCCACGCCCAGGTCGGACACGTCGATGGGCAGGTGCGGAACCGACTGGCAGGCATCCAGGACGGCCAACGCACCGACCGCATGCGCTCGCTCGGCGAGTTCATGCACCGGGTTGACCGTTCCCAGGACATTGGAGACGTGGGTGAAGGCGAAGACCTTGGTCCGCTCGGTCAGCAAATCATCGAGCTCGCTCAGATCCAGCTGCCCCTGCGGCGTCACCGGAAGCCAACGCAACGTGGCACCCGTGCGGCGGCAGGCCTCCTGCCACGGAATGAGGTTCGCGTGGTGCTCCATCTCGGTCACGAGCACCTCGTCGCCCGGGCCGAGGCGGAAGCGATCACCAGTGCCACCACCACCGCCCGCGCTGCCATTGGAGAAGGCATAGGCGACCAGGTTGATCGCTTCGGTGGCATTGCGGGTGAAGACGCTCTCATCGGCCGGGGCCCCGATGAAGGCCGCGATGGTCGCACGAGCCGACTCGTAGGCGTCGGTGCCTTCCTCGGAGAGTTGATGAGCGCCTCGGTGGACCGCCGAGTTCACCCGCTCGTAGAAGGCCCGCTCGGCATCCAAGACCTGGCGGGGCTTGTGCGAGGTGGCACCCGAATCCAAGTAGATCAGCGGCTTGTCGGCCCGCACGAGGCGGCTGAGGATGGGAAAGTCCGCCCGGATGCGGCCTAACTCCTCATCGCTGAACGGGGTCGCGGACATCTCAAGCGCCCACGCTCTGGAAGCGGTCGTAACCCTCGGCTTCGAGCCGATCGGCGAGTTCCGGCCCGCCCTCCTCAGCAATCCGACCGTCCACGAAGACGTGGACGTGGTCAGGCCGGATGTAGCGCAGGATGCGGGTGTAGTGGGTGATCAGCAGAATGCCGCAACCGGTCTCCTTCTTGGCCCGGTTGACCCCCTCGGAGACGATCCGCAAGGCGTCGACGTCGAGCCCGGAGTCGGTCTCATCCAGCACCGCGATGCGGGGCCGCAGGAGTTCCATCTGGAGGATCTCGTGGCGCTTCTTCTCACCGCCGGAGAAGCCCTCGTTGACCCCCCGCTGCGCGAAGCTGTCATCCATCCGCAGATCGGCCATTGCCGCCTTGACGTCCTTGACCCAGGTCCGCAGCTTCGGTGCCTCACCGTCGATGGCCGTCTTGGCCGTGCGCAGGAAGTTGCTCACGGTCACCCCGGGCACCTCGACCGGGTACTGCATCCCCAGGAAGATCCCGGCGCGGGCACGCTCATCCACAGCCATCGCCAGGACATCCTCGCCGTCCAAGGTGACCGAACCAGAGGTCACGGTGTACTTGGGGTGCCCTGCGATGGAGTACGCCAGGGTGGACTTGCCGGACCCATTGGGTCCCATGATGGCGTGCGTCTCCCCCGAGCGGACCGTGAGGGTGACCCCGCGCAGGATCTCCTTGGTGCCCTGGTCGGTCTCAACGGTGACGTGCAGGTCCTTGATCTCCAGGACCGAGTTCGCAGTGGTGGACATCGTCCTTAGTTCCTCTCGGCGAGAGTGACGTAGACGTCATCACCCTCAATGGTCACGGTGTGGACAGCGACGGGCTCGGTCGCTGGCGGGGAGTCCGGCTCGCCGGTGCGCACATCGAAGCGCGAGCCATGCAGCCAGCATTCGATGTGGCAGCCGACGAGGTCGCCCTCGGTGAGCGAGATATTGGCGTGGGTGCACAACTCGTCGATGGCATAGACCTCGCCATCCTCGGTGTGGACCAGGGCGATCCGGCGGCCCTCGACCTCAGCGGCGGCCGCCCCGACGGTGGGCAACTCGTCGAGACGACAGATGCGGATGGGCTCACTCATGCCTGGGCACCGGCCAACTCGCGCTCAATGGCAGCCATCAGGTGCTCCTCGACTTCGGGTACGCCAATCCGGGCGACCACCTGAGCGAAGAAGCCCCGCACCACCAGTCGGCGGGCTTCGCCTTCCGGAATGCCGCGTGCCATCAAGTAGAACAGTTGCTGGTCATCGAAACGGCCAGTGGCCGAGGCATGCCCGGCACCCTCGATCTCGCCAGTCTCGATCTCCAGATTGGGCACCGAGTCAGCGCGGGCTCCGTCGGTCAGGAGCAGGTTCCGGTTGAGCTCATAGGTGTCGGTACCTTCGGCGCTCGCCCGGATGAGGACATCACCCACCCAAACGGTGCGGGCAGTCTCGCCCTGGAGTGCGCCCTTGTACTCCACATTGCTCCGGCAGTGCGGCGCTTCGTGATCGACGAAAAGACGATGCTCAAGGTGCTGTCCAGCGTCGGCGAAGTAGACGCCATAGCCATCGAAAGACCCACCCGGGCCGCCATAGGAGGCATTGGTGTTCAGCCGGACCAACCCGCCACCCAAAGTGACCGCGATATGCCGGACGCGGGCATCGCGGCCAACGACCACGTCATGCTGACCGAGGTGTGTGGAGCCGTCGGCCCACTCCTGGAGGGTGACCACGGTGACCTCGCAGCCGTCCCCGGCCGTGATGGTGAGGAACTCGCTGTAGTCCGCTCGACCGGTGTGGCCGAGAATGATCGTGGCTCGGGCATGCGCACCGACGCGGAGCCAGAGATGTCCGTGCACGAGCTGAGAGTCGTTGCCCGAGAGCGTGATCCGCACCGGGTCGGTCAGCTCGAGCTCGGCAGGCACATCGACAAGGGCGACTCCGCCGCTGTGCGCGGCCGCCACCGCCGCTGCCCGATCGGCCGGCATGGGCAGCCCAGCGGCGCGCCACTGCTCGACCGACATGGTCGTGACGGTCACCCCCGCAGGCACCTGCTCGTCCCAGTCCAAGCACGCGCCGGTCGACTCGTCCCGGAAGAAGGCCCCGAGCTGGCCGACCGGAGTGAAACGCCACTCCTCCTCGCGGCCGTGCGGGATCGGGAACGCGGAAACGTCGAAGGACGCAGTGCGCTCAGCACGCGACTGGTCGGGGACCATCGTCGCGGCGCCATGAGAGTGAGCGCCCTCGCTGGGGCGCTGGGGGGTCAGCAGCGACATTTAGCCAACTGCTCCTTCCATTTGCAGCTCGATCAGCCGGTTGAGTTCGAGGGCGTACTCCATGGGAAGCTCCTTCGCGATCGGCTCGACGAATCCGCGCACGATCATGGCCATCGCCTCCTCCTCTGCCAGGCCCCGCGACATCAAGTAGAACAACTGGTCCTCGGACACCTTGGAGACGGTGGCCTCATGGCCCATCTGGACGTCGTCCTCGCGGATGTCGACATAGGGGTAGGTGTCCGAGCGGCTGATCGTGTCCACCAGCAGCGCATCGCAAACCACAGAGCTCTTGGAGCCGTGTGCACCCTCGTTGATCTGCACCAGGCCGCGATAGGAGGTCCGGCCGCCTCCGCGGGCGACTGACTTGGAGACGATCGAGCTCGAGGTGTTGGGGGCGGCGTGAACCATTTTGGAGCCAGCGTCCTGGTGCTGGCCCTCGCCGGCGAAGGCGATGGACAAGGTCTCCCCCTTGGCGTGCTCGCCGAGGAGGAAGACCGCCGGGTACTTCATGGTGACCTTGGAGCCGATATTGCCGTCGATCCACTCCATGGTGGCGCCGGCCTCACAGGTCGCCCGCTTGGTCACCAGGTTGTAGACGTTATTGGACCAGTTCTGAATGGTCGTGTAGCGGACCCGCGCGTCCTTCTTCACGACGATTTCAACCACGGCCGAGTGCAGGGAGTCGGACTTGTAGATCGGCGCGGTGCAGCCCTCGACGTAGTGCACGTAGGAGCCCTCGTCCGCGATGATCAGGGTGCGCTCGAACTGCCCCATGTTCTCGGTGTTGATCCGGAAGTATGCCTGCAGCGGGATGTCCACATGGACACCCGGTGGGACATAGATAAACGAACCGCCGCTCCATACAGCGGTATTCAGCGAGGCGAACTTGTTGTCGCCGGCCGGAATGACGGTGGTGAAGTACTCCTTGAAGAGCTCCTCGTGCTCACGCAGGCCGGTATCGGTGTCGACGAAGATGACACCCTTCTCCTCCAGGTCCTCCCGGATCTGGTGGTACACCACCTCGGACTCGTACTGGGCGGCCACGCCTGCGACCAGCCGCTGCTTTTCGGCCTCCGGTATCCCGAGCCGGTCGTAGGTGTTCTTGATGTCCTCGGGCAGGTCCTCCCAGGAGGTTGCCTGCTTCTCGGTGGACTTCACGAAGTACTTGATGTTCTGGAAGTCGATGCCCGACAGGTCGGCGCCCCAGGCCGGCATGGGCTTGCGGTCAAAAAGGCGCAGCGACTTCAGCCGCAGGTCCGTCATCCATTGGGGTTCGTTCTTGCGTCCCGAGATGTCCAGCACGACCTCTTCGGAGAGACCACGGCGCGCGGTGGAGCCGGCCGAATCCGGGTCGGCCCAGCCGTACTCATAACGGCCCAGGTCCTTCAGGCCGGGGTTGAGATCCTCGATGCTGCTCGTCATGACGGGCGCCTTCCAATGGAGGGGGTGGGCACGAACGTGGTGCAGACGTGATCGCCATGCGCCAAGGTCGCCAGCCGTTGCACATGGACGCCGAGCAATCGCGAGAAGGCCTCGGTCTCGGCATCACAAAACTGGGGAAACTCGCTGGCCACATGCTGCACCGGGCAGTGCCCTTGGCAGACCTGGATGCCGTGCGTCTGGCCATCCGCGCGTGGGTCCCCGACGGGTCGGGCGGTGGCGGCGAAGCCCTCCTCGCTCAATGCCTGCGCCAAGGCGTTGGCCCGGGCGGCGGGGTCACTGCCCACGGCGGCGAGGCGAGCGGCATACCGGGTCTCGAGGTCTGCAACGCGCCGGGCCGCGAATGCCGCCACCGCGTCCTCGCCCAGCGTGTCGGCGAGAAACCGCAGGGCATCTCCCGCCAAGTCGTCATAGTCCGAGACCAGCGCCCGGTGACCGGCAGCTGACACCACCCACGACCGGGCCGGGCGACCGCGACCCCGGGAGCCATGCGACTCCCGTGGCTCGATCAATTGCGCCTCCTGCAGGTTGTCCAGGTGACGGCGTACCGCGGTCTCGGTCAGTCCCAACTCGGCGACGATAGCGGCCGCTTTGATCGGGCCGCGCTCGCTGATGAGCCGGAGCACCCGATGGCGGGTGTCCTCCTGGGGCTCATCTTTTAGCACACACCCATGTTAGGTAATTCAGGGGGTGGGTGGCAAACCCTCACAGTCAACATCCTCGACCTCGACCTCGACCGGCACCGCGTCCTCGGCTAGGGGAAGGAAGACCGAGGGCATCCGTAGCCGTGGCGGTGCCACCGAGTCCTCGCCCAGGAACCGACGGCGCAAGGGTGCGGTGAGCACGCCGAGCGGCGCGGTGAGCACGTAACCGTAGGCGACCACGAGACCGGTCAATCCCGGGGCGACAATCATGCCCAACAGGATCGCCAGCGCGACCGCGACGGTGGTCAGCCGGGCCCGCGACGTGGTGGGCGCCAGGAGATTCCGGAAGGACCGGAAGCGGATGGTCATGACCATCAGCAGGGCCGGGATCACGCTGACAGTCAGCGGGAACCAGACCTTCCAAGGCCCCTCCCAAGGGCCGACATCCGGGCTATCGAGCGCAAAGATGGTCGCAATGACGACAGCTGCCGCTCCCGGGCTGGCCAGTCCGACGAAGTACCGCTTGTCGGCCGCCGGATCGATGGTGACATTGAACCTGGCCAGCCGGAATGCCGCGCAGCCCAGCCAGAAGAAGGCCACCAACCAGGCCAGCACCGGCCAACCGTCGAGCGCCCACGTATGGACCAGGACGGCCGGGGCTAAGCCGAACGAGATCAAGTCGGCCAGGGAGTCGAGCTGCAGGCCAAAGGGTGAGGTGGCGCCCACCAGTCGGGCGACATAGCCATCGGCGATGTCGAAGACGATTGACACCGCGATGAGCACCGCGGCAAGGCGGAATTGCTGGTCGAACGCCAGCAGCACCGCCGAGAAGCCGCTGAACATGTTGAGCGTGGTGAAGATGCTCGGCAGGGTCACCCGGATCCGGTCCTTGGGTGGTATCTGCCGCAGCGAGACCACTCGCGCACCTGTGGGCGACACCAGCCGCCAGCGCCCCAGGATTCGGCGTTGGTGGCCATCCCGGACCGGGTCGTACCGATCAGCGCTGCTCACGAGGCACCACCGGCCGGCCAGCGAGCGATGACGCTCTCTCCGGCCACGACCCGATCCCCCTTGCTGACCAGGACCTCGCACTCCAACGGAACGAAGATGTCCATCCGCGAGCCGAACTTCATCAGCCCAATGCGTTCTCCGGCCGCGATCTCTTGACCAACCTTCACCCGGGTCACCACCCGACGGGCCATCAGACCGACGATTTGTCGGAACTTGACCACCCTGCGCTGGCCACGGACGACGGCCTCCACGGTCAGATCGCTGCGCTCATTGAGATAGGCACTCTCATGCTTATAGGCCGCTAGCCACTTGCCCGGTCGATAGGTGACCTCGGTGACCGTGCCCGCGACCGGAGACCGGTTGATGTGCACGTCGAAAGCGGACAGGAAGATGCTCACCTGCTGCCAGTCCCCCTCGGGCGCCACCTGGGGTTGCCCGGGCCCGGCATACATGACTTTGCCATCGGCCGGCGAGAGCACATCGTCCTCGTGGGTGGTGCCGACATCGGGCAGCCGGTCAGGGTCGCGGAAGAAGAGCGTCACCCCCACCGGAAGCGCGCAGAGCACGGCAGCCAGCCCGCGTCGTCCTGTGGCGGCGGCCACGGCGGCGGGCAGGGCTGAGATGGCAGCAGCCGGGATGGCCTCCCGATCGATGCGGAGCATGGGTACCACCTTAGGATGTCGAGTCATGGCAGCGGTTGAGGTGCGCGAGGTCCGTCGCGCCTTTGGCCCCGTCGAGGCGGTGGCCGGAGCCTCCTGGCAAGCCCACGCTGGCCAGATCACCGCGCTGCTCGGCCCCAATGGCGCAGGCAAGACCACCACGATCGAGTGCCTCGAGGGCCTCCAGCGCCCAGACTCGGGCACGGTATGGGTGTTGGATACCGATCCTTGGGGGGCTGGGGCGGAGCATCGCGCCAGGGTCGGCGTCATGCTGCAGGACGGGGGCCTGCCCAATACCGCCACTCCCCTGCCGCTCCTCAGCCACTTGGCCAGCCTGTATGCCGACCCGCTGCCGGTCCTCGGGCTGGCCGCGCGGCTGGGGATTGTGGACTTTGCCCGCACGCCGCTGCGACGGATGTCCGGTGGACAAAAGCAGCGGGTGGCCTTGGCCGCGGCCATCATCGGCCGGCCGGAGGTGCTCTTCTTGGATGAACCGACCGCCGGGTTGGATCCGCATGCCCGGCTGGACGTCTGGGATCTCGTTCGCTCCGAGGCCGCACGCGGAGTGGCTGTGGTCCTCACGACCCACTCCTTCGAGGAAGCCGAGCGTCTGGCCGACCGGATCGTCATCATGGCGCATGGCGCAGTGGTGGCCGATGGCAGCCTGGCCGAGGTCAGCGCCGGCAGGTCGTTGGAGGAGCGCTATTTTGCGTTGACCGGGCGCGGAGGTGGCGGATGAGCTCCACCCGGGCAGCAGCCCCCCGGCAGCGGGTCCTGAGCCAGGCCCGCTTTGAAACCAGCACACTCCTGCGCAACGGCGAACAGCTCTTGGTCGCGATCATCCTGCCGGCCATGGCGCTGGTGGGTTTGACGATGTCCTCCTTCCCTGACCTGGGACCTGGCCAGCGCATCGATACCGCGGCCCCCGGAGTCCTGGCGCTGGCTGTGGTGTCCACGGCCTTCACCGGGCAGGCCATTTCGACCGGCTTTGACCGGCGGTATGGCGTGCTGCGCTACCTGGGCGTGACTCCGCTCGGGCGCACGGGGCTGCTGCTCGGCAAGGCGATGGCGGTCCTCAGCGTCTTGGCGATCCAAGTCGTCATCCTGGGTGGACTCGCCCTGATCTTGGGCTGGCGGCCAGCGCCGCCCGGCATACCGGCTGCCCTCGTCACCATGGTGGTGGGCAGCGCGGCCTTTGTGGCCCTCGCGCTGCTCCTAGCCGGCACCATGCGGGCAGAGGCCGTACTCGCCGTCGCCAACTTGGTCTGGGTGGTCCTGTTGGGACTCGGCCTGCTCACGCCCACCGACCGCCTCGGGGCGATCGGCCCACTAGCAGCATTCCTGCCCTCCGGCGCCTTGGGCGATGCGCTGCGGATCGCGTTGATCCACGGCGGCTTTCCCTGGGTTCAGCTCATCGTCTTGGCGCTCTGGGCGCTGGTCGCCGGCAGCCTGGTGCGGGGCCTCTTCCGGTGGACCCCGTGAACCGGCCAGCCGGCACGATCGCCTAGCCTTGACTGCTGTGACCCCTGCCCAACCGCGCTGGTTCTCCCCCCTGCTCCTCGCCAATCTCATTGCCCAGATCGGCATCATCGTCACCGGTGGTCTGGTGCGGGTCACGGGCAGCGGCCTGGGGTGCCCGAGCTGGCCCCAGTGTGTCCCCGGGTCGTACACCCCGACCGTCGAGCAGGCCGAGGGCTTCCACAAGTACATCGAGTTCGGGAATCGAACGCTGACCGGCGTCCTCGGCATCCTGGCCGTGGCCTCGCTCTTGGCTGTCCTGAGGTATGCCCGTCATCGGCACCTCGTGGTGTCCGCCGCGTTGGTCTTGGTTGGCGTGCTCATTCAGGCGGTGTTGGGCGGCATCACCGTCTGGGCGGGACTCCACCCGGCCACGGTGTCCGCGCACTTCCTGGTCTCGGCGGGCTTGGTCGCGGCAGCGTCGTACCTGTACTTCACCAGGCACGAGCCAGGTGGACCCACTCAACTCACCGTGCCGCCGCTGGTTTCCCGCCTGGGATGGGGCACGGCGGCGGTCGCGGGCCTCGTGCTAGCTCTGGGCACGGTGGTGACCGGATCCGGACCACACTCAGGCGATGCGGATACACCCGCACGCTTCGGCTTCGACCCCCGCACCATCTCCTGGCTGCATGCCGATGCGGTCATGATCTTCCTGGGCCTGGTGATCGGCATGGTTGTAGCCACGCGCCTGACCGGCCAGACTCCACGAGCCCGCTCCGGCTGGACCGGTGTCCTGCACGTCACCGTGCTTCAAGGGGTGGTCGGTTACGTGCAGTACCTCACGAAGCTTCCCGAGCCGTTGGTCATCGTCCACATGCTCTTGGCCGGACTGCTCGTGGTTATGGTGACGCGGGCGTTGCTGTCTGAGCGGGCGCGGACCGCTTCGGAGTAATCGCCAGACCCCCGGCCGTCGCGACCGTGATGGCCGCGATGGCGACGGCCGCCCAGAGCGGGTCGGCACCATGACCGGTGACGGCGGCCACCGCGCTCAGCGCCGCCAAGCCGACCGCCGGAATCCACCAACGCGCAGTCGCGAGCCAAGCCATCAGCGCCAGCGACGCCATGGTGAGCACTATCGGCAAGGTCAGCAAGGTCGGGTGCTCAACCACGGCAGCGGAGTTCACCGCGACCTTAGCCAGCCCGACCGCCAGCCCCAAGAGGCCCAAGTGCAGCGGCACGTGCAGGACGATCCACCAGGCACGCCGCGGACCGGTCAACCGGCTTGCCTGCGGCAGGTTGACGAAGTAGATCCACCACACCCCCGCGAGCGTCAGCAAGATCCCCGGCAGGGCGGCCAACCGCAGGGATTCCATGGACTCATCGGTGAGCGTGAGGGTGAGCTTGACCAGGACTTCCCCGATCACGATGACCGAGAGCTCCCCTAGCCGATGAGCGGCCCGGTGGCCGTCGGTCTCGCGATCTGAGGCCACCGACCACGCCGCCAGCGCCACACTCGCCAAAGCGACGAGCCACACCACCAGGCTGGCCGTCCCCTCCACATACCAAGACAAAGCCAGGGCCAGGCAGGCAAAGGCGACCGAGGCCGGCACCCGCCACCTCATCGGGCCGCTGCGCCGGCGGCGAAGTGCCAGGATCAGCGTGGTCACCATGACCACGCCGAGCAGGACATCAAAATAGAACTCGGCGTCGACGATGGAGTCACCGGCCACGAGTGCCAGCAGGAGCAGCGCCGCCATCTGCGTCACCAGCAGGCCAATCGAGGCCACCGAGTGCGGAGCTTGCGTTGTCGTCAACGAGCCCGTCGCCCAACCGGTCAGCAGCCACGCGCACCACATCATTGCGTAGGCAATGGAGTACCAGATCACCGCGATGCCCGAATGATCATCCGCGAAGGATCCGGACAGCGCGATGATCCCCGCAGCGAAGGCGAGGTCGTAGAACAGATCGACCCAGGTGCGCTCGGGAACAACCCAGCGTGGCCCGGTGGTGGCATGTGGCGTCGGCACTGCGACACCATAGTTCACTGGGGTCAGCGCGTCGTGGACGTGACGCTGACTTGCCTACCAGGGAAGTGAAAGGTGCGCGATCGGATCGATCGCCACCGCAAGAAAGACGATCGTGACATAGCTGATCGAGTAGTGAAAGAGCCGCATGGGCTTGAGCACGTTCACCGGCGCCTGGGCGCGGGCAGCCGACCACAGGCGATGCGCCTCCGCCAAGAAGAGTCCGCCCGCGAGCACGGCGCTGACGGCATACACCCAGCCCATCGAGGCCACCGGAATGAGGGCTAGCGAGCAGGCCACCATGACCCACGAGTAGACGACGATCTGCCGTCCAACAGCCTCGTCGCCCTTCTCGACCGGAAGCATCGGGACCTCGGCGCTGGCGTATTCATCGCGGAAGGCCATCGAGAGCGGCCAATAGTGCGGAGGCGTCCAGAAGAAGATGACGAGGAAGAGGATCACGGCCGGCCACTGCACCGTGCCGGTGACGGCGGCCCACCCGATCAGTGTCGGCATGCATCCGGCGGCACCGCCCCAGACGATGTTCTGCGAGGTCCGCCGCTTGAGCAGCATGGTGTAGCCGACGGCATACATCAGGATCGCCAGCACGGAGAGCAATGCGGCTGGCACGTTCACGAAGGCTACGAACCAGGCCGTCGAGATCACTCCCAGCACGAGCCCAAAGATGACCCCCGCCCGCGGGCTGATCTGCCCTGTCACCATCGGCCGGTTGCTCGTGCGATGCATGACCGCGTCGATGTCCCGGTCGTAGACCGAGTTGAAGGTATTCGCAGAACCGGCTGAGAGGATTCCCCCGATGAGCGTGGCCGCCAACAGCCACAGGTTGGGGACGCCGCGCTGAGCAAGGAACATCACCGGCGCGGTGGTGACCAGCAGCAACTCAATGATCCGTGGCTTGGTGAGCGCCAGGTAGTTCGCCGCGGTATGACGCCACCCGCTGGTCGTGGCGCTCACAGGTGCAGGCGCCCGGACCGGAGTGCTTCCCACAGAGGTGTCCTTCACAGCAAGTCGATGGCCTGGTCCGGGCCAGTCTACCGGCCGGTTGAGCCACTAAGGTGGGCGGCATCCGCTCGTCGCTCTCGACCCCACGAAAGAGGTCCCGGTGGCCCGCTCACTGCGTACTGCCCGTTCCGTTCCTGCCCCCAAGGCCCGCCGGGCAGGGTGGTCTCCGCTCGATGTGCGCGCTGCGGACACCGCGCGACTCCTCGCGGCCGATGCAGTTCAGAACTGCGGCAATGGTCACCCGGGCACGGCGATGTCGCTCGCGCCCGTGGCGTACCTGCTGTACCAGAACGTCATGCGCCATGACCCCGCTGACCCTCAGTGGCTCGGTCGTGACCGATTCGTCTTGTCTTGCGGGCACTCCTCGCTCACGCAGTACGTGCAGCTCTACCTAAGCGGCTACGGCCTGGAGCTGTCCGATCTCAAGGCGCTGCGCACCTGGGGTTCGCTCACCCCCGGCCACCCCGAGGTGCACCACACGGCAGGCGTCGAGATCACCACGGGCCCGCTGGGCTCGGGCCTTGCCTCGGCCGTGGGCATGGCGATGGCCCAGCGACGCCAGCGGGCTTTGCTCGACCCTGAGGCCAAGGCCGGCGAGAGCCCCTTCGACCACCACATCTGGGTGTTGGCCTCCGACGGTGACCTCATGGAAGGTGTCTCCGGCGAGGCGAGTTCACTGGCCGGCCACCACGAGTTGGGCAATCTCACAGTCGTCTATGACGCCAACCGAATCTCTATCGAAGATGACACCGAAATCTCCTTCAGTGAGGACGTCGCGGCGCGCTATGCGGCCTACGGCTGGGAGGTCGTCGATGTCGATTGGCGGCGCAGCGACTCCCCCTTGGCTGCGGGCGAGTACGTCGAAGACATCGATGCCCTGTACACGGCGTTGAACCGGAGCCGCGCCAGCAAGCGCCCCACGATGATTCGCCTGCACACGGTTATCGCCTGGCCGGCGCCGACCAAGCAGGGCACCGGCAAGTCGCATGGCTCCGCGCTCGGCGACGAGGAGATCCGAAGCACCAAGGAGCTTCTCGGCTTCGACCCCAGCAAGAGCTTCGCCGTCGATCGCGATGTGCTCACGCACGCTCGCGGAGTTCGCAAGCGGGGCAAGGCCGCACACACTGCCTGGAACAAGACGTATGCCGCGTGGCGCCGCTCCCAGCCCGAGCGCGCGGCCCTGCTGGATCGTCTCGTGGCAGGCCAACTCCCTGCTGGCCTGGACAAGGCCCTCCCCGTCTTCCCGGCGGACCCCAAGGGCATCGCCACGCGCGCGGCCTCGGGCAAGATCCTGACCGCCCTGGCGCCCGTCATGCCTGAACTGTGGGGTGGCTCGGCGGACCTCGCCGAATCCAATAACACCACGATGGACGGCCAGCCATCGTTCATCCCCAAGAGCAAGCAGACCCACGAGTGGTCGGGCTCTCCCCTGGGCCGGACGCTGCACTTCGGCATTCGTGAGTTCGCGATGGGCCTGATCCTCAACGGCATAGCGTTGGAGGGCCTGACCCGTCCCTATGGCGGGACCTTCTTGGTCTTCTCCGACTACATGCGGGCGTCGGTCCGGTTGGCCGCGATCCAGAAGCTGCCCGTGACCTTTGTGTGGACGCACGACTCCATTGGCCTGGGCGAGGACGGTCCGACGCACCAGCCCATTGAGCACATCGCCTCGCTTCGCCTCATTCCCGACTTCGACGTGGTCCGCCCCGCCGACGCCAATGAGACTGCTGCGGCCTGGGCCGCGATCCTGCGCAACCGCCGCCCCGCTGGCCTTGCGCTGTCTCGCCAGAATCTGCCAGTTCTCGAACGTGGGTCCGGTGCGGCCGGATCCGTGAGCGGAGTCGCGAAGGGCGCCTACATTCTGCGGGAATCCAGCACCTCGACCCCGGAGGTCATCTTGATCGGCACCGGCTCCGAGGTGCACCTCGCCTTGGCTGCTCGCGAAACCCTCGAGAAGGCCGGCATCGGCACCCGTGTGGTGTCCATGCCCTGCCAGGAATGGTTCACGGCGCAAAGCGCCGCCTACCGCGAGAAGGTGCTCCCGGCCGCGGTCAAGGCCCGGGTCTCGGTCGAGGCCGGGGTGCCGACCGGATGGCGCGAATGGGTCGGTGACGCTGGCCGCGTCATCGGTATCGACCACTTCGGCGCCTCCGCAGCCGGGCCGGTCCTCTTCGAGAAGTTCGGCTTCACCACGGAGGCCGTCGTCAAGGCCGCCAAGGCCTCCCTCAAAGACGCAAGGAAGTGACCCTCATGGCTGCTGCCCCTCTGATGGCCCTGGCGCAGGCTGGCGTCTCGGTATGGCTCGACGACCTTTCGCGCGCGCGGCTAACCTCCGGCGGGCTAGCGGCCATGATTGCCGAGGGCGCCATCACCGGCGTGACCACTAACCCGTCGATCTTTCAAGCGGCCCTGGCTGATGGCGACGACTATGCCGACCAGGTGGCTGCCCTGGCGGCCTCCGGCGCCGGGGTCGAAGACGCCGTCTTTGCCATGACGACCGACGATGTCCGAGCCGCCTGCGACCTCTTCCTGCCGGTCTACCAGGCCACCAACGGGGTCGACGGCCGGGTGTCGATCGAGGTGGATCCGCGGCTGGCGCACGTCACCGACGCCACCATTGAGCAGGCCAAGGCGCTGCACGCGGCCGTCGATCGACCCAACGTGCTGATCAAGATTCCGGCCACCATCGAGGGGCTCCCGGCGATTACCGCCGTCCTTGCCGCCGGCATTTCGGTCAATGTCACGCTGATCTTCTCGCTGGATCGCTATCGCGCTGTCATGAACGCCTTCCTGGCCGGCCTGGAGCAGGCGCGGGCCAACGGTTTCGACCTGTCCACCATCCACTCGGTGGCGTCCTTCTTCGTCAGCCGGGTGGACAGCGAGGTCGACAAGCGACTCGCCGCAGTTCCCGCCGGGGTCGGTGAACGGCTGCGCGGCCAGGCAGCCATTGCGAACGCCCGCCTGGCCTATCAGGCCTACGAAGAGGTCTTCTCCACACCCCGGTGGCACACCCTCCAGGCAGACGGCGCACGCCCGCAACGGCCGCTGTGGGCGTCGACCGGGGTGAAGGACCCGAGCTACCCCGACACCATGTATGTCACCGAACTTGTCGCCCCCGGCACGGTCAACACCATGCCCGAGAAGACGCTGCTCGCGGTGGCAGACCACGGCGAGGTCACCGGGGACACCATCACGGGTGCCTACGCGCAGGCCAGCCAGGTACTGGATGACCTAGAGCGGCTTGGCATTTCGTATACGCAGGTCACCGATCAACTCGAGCAAGAGGGTGTGCAGAAGTTCGAGGCCTCTTGGTCGGACTTGCTCGCCGGCGTCGATCGCGCCCTGAAGGAGGCCTCGGCATGAGCGTCCTAGGACTAGCCCTTTCGGGCGTCGCCGAGCAGGCCGCGGCGGCTCACGTGCCAGCACTGGTCGCGGACCGTTTCGCCAGCCGGTTGTTCGCTGGCGACTACACCCTGTGGGGACCGGCGGCCGAGGATGAGTCGAGCAAGCGGCTCGGTTGGGTCGGTCTGCATCGCACGTCTCGGCCACTCGTGGGCGAGATCTCGGCCCTACGCGCTGACCTCGCCGAGCACTCGCCTTACGACCGGGTGGTGTTGTGCGGCATGGGCGGGTCGTCCTTGGCCCCGGAAGTCATCTGCGCGACTGCAGGCGTACCGATCGTCATCCTGGACTCCTCGGACCCTGATGTGGTTCGCGCGGCCGTGGTCGACCTGGATCGGACCGTGGTTGTGGTGTCCTCAAAGTCTGGCTCCACGGTGGAGACCGACAGCCAGAAGCGCATCTTCGAGGGCGCCTTCCGCGACGCTGGCATCGATCCGACGACCCGCATCGTGATCGTGACCGACCCCGGCAGTCCACTGGACGCTTCTGCTCGTGAAGCGGGCTATCGCGTGGTCAACGCCGATCCGAGCGTCGGTGGACGGTATTCGGCGCTGACCGCATTCGGGCTGGTTCCGAGCGGGCTGGCGGGCGCTGACATTGAGGCCTTGCTTGATGACGCTGAGGCCGTAGCGGACTCGCTGGCCGCCGACGAGCCGGACAACCCTGCCCTTCAGTTGGGGGCCGCCATGGCCGGGACAACTCCCCTGCGCGACAAGCTCGTTCTCGTCGACGATGGCACGCCGAACCGCGGGTTCGGTGCCTGGGCCGAGCAGCTCATCGCCGAGTCGACCGGTAAAGATGGCACCGGCATTCTCCCGGTGGTTGCCGACGGGGCCGAGCCCGGTCGGATGTATGCCGATGGGCTGGTGGTCCGTCTGGTCTCCTCCGATGCGGCCGAGGATGCGACCGGGGGTCAGGTGATCGTTGACGGATCGCTGGGGGCCCAATTCCTCCTGTGGGAGGTCGCCACGGCGGTGGCCGGTCGTCTTCTGGGCATCAACCCCTTCGATCAGCCCGACGTGGAGAGCGCCAAAGCGGCCGCTCGCGACCTACTGGACGCCGGGATCTCCGGCGGCGAGGCAGCGGCCTTCGTGGACGGTGCCGTTGAAGTGCGCAGCATGGGTGGGGACTGGCTGGGTTCGGCGAGCACGCTCGATCAAGCGATCGACGCTCTGTTGAGCGAACTCGATGAGACCTCAGGCTATGTCGCCGTCATGGCCTATCTCGACCGCGAGGGCGATGCCGCGCTCGAGGGCGTTGCCCGAGCGATCTTCGAACGCACCGGCCGCCCATGCACATTCGGCTGGGGGCCACGCTTCCTGCACTCCACCGGCCAGTACCACAAGGGTGGCCCGGCCACCGGGGTCTACCTGCAGCTGACGGCCAGCCCCAGCGCTGACCTGGACATCCCCGGGCGCGAGTTCACGCTGGGGCAGTTCATCGCCTCGCAGGCTGGCGGTGATGCGAGCGTGCTGGCTGATCACGGCCGGCCGGTGCTGCGCCTGCATCTCACCGATCATGACGCGGGCGTGTCCCAGGTGTCGGCTGCGCTGACTCGGAGCCGCGGATGAGCCCCGCCCGGATCAGCGCCACGCACAACCCGCTGAGGGACCCTCGGGACAAGCGTCTCCCCCGGATCGCCGGGCCCTGCAGCATGGTGCTCTTTGGGGTGACCGGCGACCTCGCGCGCAAGAAGTTGCTGCCGGCCATCTACGACCTCGCAAACCGCGGCCTGCTTCCGCCTGGCTTCTCGTTGGTCGGTTTCGCGCGGCGTGATTGGGCCGATCAGGACTTCGGCAAGATCGTCTACGAGTCGGTCAAGGAACGCGCACGCACACCCTTCCGGGAGTCGGTGTGGCGCTCGCTGGCCGAGGGCATCCGCTTTGTTCCGGGGACCTTTGATGACGACGCGGCATTCGACCTGCTCGCTGCCACCGTCCGTGAGTTGGACGAGCAGCGCGGAACTGGCGGCAATCATGCGTTCTACCTCTCCATCCCGCCTGGATTCTTTGCCCAGGTGTGCCAGCAACTCGAGCGCTCCGGCCTGTCGACCGGCACGGGCGACTCCTGGCGCCGGGTGATCATCGAGAAGCCCTTCGGCCACGACCTCAAGAGCGCCCGCGAGCTGAATGCGATCGTCGAGGGGGTCTTCCCGGCGGACTCGGTCTTCCGGATCGACCACTACCTCGGCAAGGAGACCGTCCAAAACCTCCTGGCTCTGCGCTTCGCCAACCAACTCTTTGAGCCCGTATGGAATGCCAATTACGTCGACCACGTGCAGATCACCATGGCCGAAGACATCGGGATTGGTGGCCGGGCCGGCTACTACGACGGCATTGGCGCCGCGCGCGATGTCATCCAGAACCACCTACTCCAGTTGCTGGCCCTGACGGCCATGGAGGAGCCCGCGAGTTTCGACGCCAAGGGACTGCGGCTCGAGAAGGAAAAGGTGCTGGGGGCAGTCCGCATCCCCAAGGACCTCAGCAAGGGCACGGCCAGGGGTCAGTATGCCGCCGGCTGGCAAGGCGGAGAAGAGGTCCTGGGCTATCTCGAGGAGCAGGGCGTGGGGGCGCACTCCACCACCGAGACCTATGCCGCAGTCCGACTCGACGTCGAGACCCGTCGGTGGGCTGGAGTCCCCTTCTATTTGCGCACGGGCAAGCGCCTAGGCAAGCGGGTCACCGAGATCGCGGTGGTCTTCAAGAAGGCACCGCACCTGCCCTTCGCCGATACGGCAACCGAGGAATTGGGCCAGAATGCCGTCGTTATCCGGGTCCAGCCCGATGAAGGCGTCACGCTGCGCTTCGGCGCCAAGGTCCCGGGGGCGCAGATGGAGGTCCGCGATGTCACCATGGACTTCGGCTACGGACGCGCCTTCACAGAGTCCTCCCCCGAGGCCTACGAGCGCCTCATTCTCGATGTGCTGCTGGGGGAGCCGCCGCTCTTCCCACGACACGAAGAGGTCGAATTGTCCTGGCAGATCTTGGATCCCATCGAGAGGTACTGGGCGACCAAGGGTGCCCGACCGGATCCCTATCCCTCCGGGGGGTGGGGTCCGCGCAGCGCCGATGAACTCATGCGTCGCGACGGCCGCGAGTGGAGGCTTCCATGATCGTCGACCTGCCCAGCACCACCACGTCATCGGTGAGCAAGAAGCTGGTCGCTCTCCGTGAAGACGTCGGCTCGATGGCGCTCTCCCGTGTGCTCACCCTGATCGTCGTCGTTGACGACAACGGCGCGGAGAGCGCAATCACGACCGCCATGGCCGCCAGCCGACAGCACCCCTGCCGCATCCTCGTCGTGGTCACGGGCAACCGCCGTGGCGCGGCGCGCTTGGACGCCCAGATCCGCGTCGGCGGTGACGCGGGGGCCAGCGAGGTCGTCGTGCTGCGCTTGTACGGCCCGCTGGCAAGCCAAGGACGCAGCGTGGTCACTCCCCTTCTCCTGGCCGATTCGCCCATCGTGGCCTGGTGGCCGGGTGCTGCCCCGGCGGACCCCGGCGCCGATCCGGTCGGCGCGATCGCCCAACGCCGGATCACCGATGCCGCCCGCACCCCGGGCAAGCCCCGCACGGTGCTGGGCAAGTTTGCCGATGCCTATCTGGACGGCGACACCGACCTCGCCTGGTCGCGGATCACCCTCTGGCGTGGGCTGCTTGCGGCTGCCCTGGATCAGGCGCCCTATGAGGCGGTCACTCGGGCGCGGGTGGTTGCCGCCCCAGACTCCCCCTCCGGTGATTTGCTCGCGGGCTGGCTCGCCGTTCGCCTCAAGGTCCCGGTCGATCTCACTCGGTCCGCCAACCGAAGCGGCATCATTTCGGTGCGCTTGGATCGCGCCAGTGGCCCTGTCGATCTCGTTCGGCCGCAGGACGGCAATGTCGCCACGCTGCACCAGAGCGGGCAGCCGGATCGCACTATTGCGCTGCCACATCGCTCCGATGCCGAGTGCCTAGCCGACGAGTTGCGCCGCCTCGATCCCGACGAGGTCTACCAGGACGCCCTCACCAAGGGCCTGCCCAAAGTGACCGCGTCACGCCAAAGTGCCGCTCAGGCCGAGCGTTCTGGGAAAGCACCGTCGGTCAAGGATTCCGCCAGAACGGCAGCCCGCCTGCGCCGCAAGGCCCGAACAGGTGCCAGCAGCGCCATGGTCGAAGCGAAGCCCGCGGCGCCAGCGTCGGCAGAGCGCGCCGTAGTCCCCAAGGTGGGCCGCAAACGTCCCCCTGCTCAGGCAAAGCCCTCGGCATGACGCCGGAGCCGACGCGCCTGGTCCTGCCGACACCGCGGGCGGTCGCCGACGCTGCGGCTGCGCACCTTCTGCTGCGGATCGACGAGGTCCTGGCACGCGATCCGGAGGCTCAGCTCGCCCTCACCGGCGGCTCGCTCGGATCGGCGCTGTGGCGCAGTGTTCTCGATGACCCTCGTAGCGAGCTCATCGACTGGTCGCGGGTGCGCGTCTGGTGGGGTGATGAGCGGTGGCTGCCTCCCGGCGACCCCGATCGCAATGACACGCAGAATGACGCTGCGGGTCTGGAGCGACTCGGCCTAGATCCCGCCATGGTTCACCGGGTCCTCGGCCCCGATCAGGTCAGCACCGCCGAGGAGTCAGCTGCGGCATATGCGGCGACGATCAAGGCCCACGGCAAAGGCAGCTGGGATGTCGTTCTGCTCGGCATGGGCCCCGACGGGCACATCGCCTCGCTCTTCCCGAGGCACCCGGCGCAGCGGGTCACCGACGCGCTGACCGTGGCCGTGCATGACTCCCCCAAGCCCCCGCCAACCCGCGTGTCGCTGACCTTTGAGTGCCTCGAACGAACCCAGTCGGTGCTTTTGCTCGTCGCTGGAGCGGAGAAGGCGGACGCGGTTGCCGCAGCGCATCGTCCCGGCGTCACCGGTTGGGACGTGCCGGCCAGTGTGCCGAGGGGTAGCCGTGAAACCGTGTGGTTCCTCGATATGGCCGCCGCTGGGCCATAGCCCAGGTGCGCCCGGCCTTACTGGATGAGGCCGCGGTCCCGCAGGGTGCTCAAGGCCTCGTCGAGGATTTGCGCGCCATCCTTGTCGGAGCGACGCTCCTTCACATACGCCAGGTGCGTCTTGTATGGCTCGACGCGGGCCGGTGACGGCGGGTTGTCCTGATCCGGACCGGCCGGGAAGCCGCAGCGAGGGCAGTCCCACACCGTGGGCACAGCGATGCCCGCTTCAGTGGAGAAGCTCGGCGTGGTCTGGTGGCCATTGGCGCACCAAAAGGTCACCCGGACGCGCGGAGCAATGTCGCCGCGCTCGGCCTCACCCATCGGTCCAGCGCCGACTCGAGACCCACGAATCGCGTTTCCACCAGCCATGATCGCTCCGTTCTAGTCCCGGTCAGGCCGAGAATCGCTCAAGAACCCCGAGGCCCACGATGGCCGTAAACCAGACCACAGCAACGCCCACCGTGATCCGGTCGAGGTTGCGCTCGGCCACCGACGAGCCACCCAGCGAGGTCGACATGCCGCCGCCGAACATGTCGGACAGGCCGCCGCCCTTGCCCTTGTGCAGCAGGATGAGCAGGGTCAAGAAGAGGCCGCCCAGGACGATGAGGACCTGCAGGCCAATGCGAGCGATGTTCAACGCGGGGGCTTCACTTTCGGGAAGTGGTCAGTGGTGCTCGGGACAGGATACCTGGTCCCTGCCGTCAGCCCGTGGTGAGGTGGTCCCGGAAGCGGCAAATAGCAGCGAATTCGCCGGCCTCCAAGGAAGCGCCACCCACCAAGGCGCCGTCGACATCGCTTTGCGCCATGATCGCGGCGACATTGCCGGACTTGACCGAACCGCCATAGAGCACCCGGATGCCGTCGGCGACATCCTGGCCGTACAGGTCGGCCAGCTTGCCGCGGATCGCCGCGCAGACCTCTTGCGCGTCCTGCGGGGTGGCGACTTCACCGGTGCCGATGGCCCAAATGGGTTCGTAGGCCACCACGATGCTCCGGGCGTGCTCGATCGACAGGCCCTCCAGGCCGGCTTCGATCTGGCCGAGGACGTGCTCGACATGGGTGCCTGCCTGCCGGATCTCCAAGCCCTCGCCGCAGCAGAAGATCGGCGTGATGCCGTGGCGGTAGGCCGCGGCGATCTTCGCGTTCACGATCGCATCGGTCTCGTTGTGGTACTCCCGGCGTTCACTGTGGCCGACCGTGACATAAGTGCAACCGAGCTTGGCCAGGAAGGCCCCACTGATCTCGCCGGTGTACGCGCCACTGTCGTACATCGACAGGTCCTGGGCGCCGTGCTTGAGCTCGAGGCGGTCCCCGTCGATCAGGGTCTGCACGCTGCGGATATCGGTGAAGGGCGGGAGCACCGCGACCTCGACGGCAGCAAAGTCATGCCGCCCATCGCGCAGGGTCCAGTCGAGCTTCTGCACGAGGTGGGTCGCCTGGAGGTGGTCCAGGTTCATCTTCCAGTTGCCCGCCATGAGCGGGGTGCGGCCGGTGGCCATGAGGTGCTCCTTGGTGTGGGGAGTTCGTGGGGCTACGGGACTGGGTAGTCCAGCAGTCAGTGCGCGTTGAGGACGGCGAGGCCGGGTAGTTCCTTACCCTCGAGATACTCCAGGGAGGCGCCGCCACCGGTGGAGATGTGGCTGAACTGTTCGTCGGCAAAGCCGAGCTGGCGGACCGCGGCAGCGCTATCGCCGCCGCCCACCACGGTCAGCGCACCCGCTTCGGTTGCCTCGACCAGTGCCTGGGCGAGCGCCTTGGTGCCGGCCGCAAAGGGCGCCATCTCGAAGGCCCCCATCGGGCCATTCCAGAAGACGGTGCGAGCATCGGCCAGCGCCGCGGCATAGGCCGCAGCTGACTCCGGTCCGATGTCCAGGCCCATCATGTCGGCGGGGATGACATCGGCCGCGACTACCGCAGTCTCGGTGTCGGCCGAGAAGGTGCGACCGCACACGATGTCGGTCGGCAAGATGATCTGCACACCGGTCTCAGCAGCACGCTGCAGGTAGCCCTTACAGGCCTCAATGGACTCGGTGTCCAGCAGGCTGGTGCCGACTTCATGGCCCTGAGCGGCCAAGAAGGTGAAGAGCATGCCGCCGCCAATCAACAGCCGGTCGGCCTTGCCCAGGAGGTTGTCGATGACCGCGAGCTTGTCGGCGACCTTGGCGCCGCCGAGCACCACGGCATACGGACGTTGCGGGTCTTTGGTCAGCCGACGCAGAACATCGACCTCGGCCGCGACCAGGCCACCCATGGCAGCCGGGAGGCGGGTGGCGATGTCGTAGACCGAAGCCTGTGCCCGGTGGACGACGCCGAACCCGTCAGAGACGTAGGCGTCCGCGAGTGAGGCAAGGGCATCGGCGAAGGCCGCGCGATCCTCCTCGGCCTTGGCGGTCTCCCCTGGATTGAATCGCAGGTTCTCCAGCAGGGCGACCTCGCCATCGCCGAGCGCACCGACGATCGCGTGCGCGCTCTCGCCCACCGTGTCGGTGGCGAAAGCGACTGGGCGGCCGAGCAATTCAGCGAGCCGACCGGCGACCGGCGCGAGCGAGTAGCGGTCCTCGGGCGCACCCTTAGGGCGACCGAGGTGGGCGCACACGATGACGCGTGCGCCCGCCTCGGCGAGGGCCTGGATCGTGGGGACCGACGCGCGGATCCGACCGTCATCGGTGATCGTCGTGCCATCGAGGGGCACATTCAGGTCGGAGCGGACAAGGACGCGCTTGCCGCGCACGTCCCCCAACGAGGCCAGGTCACTCATGATGAATGCAGCCGCCTCAGAGGCTCGCGCCGACGTGCGTGACCAGGTCGACGAGGCGGTTGGAGTAGCCCCACTCGTTGTCGTACCAGCCGACGACCTTGACCTGGTTGCCGATCACCTTGGTCAACGGCGCATCGAAGATGCATGAGGCCGGGTCGGTGACGATGTCCATGGACACGATGGGGTCCTCGGAGTACTTCAGGATGCCCTTGAGCGGACCCTCAGCGGCCGCCTTGACGATCGCGTTGACCTCCTCGACCGTGGTCTCACGGCCAGCCTCGAAGGTGAGGTCGGTGGCCGAGCCGGTCGGTGTCGGGACGCGCAAGGCGTACCCATCCAGGCGGCCCTTGAGCTCTGGCAGAACGAGCGCGATGGCCTTGGCCGCACCGGTGCTCGTGGGAACGATGTTCAGGGCAGCGGCCCGAGCGCGACGCAGGTCCTTGTGCGGGGCGTCGAGCAGGTTCTGGTCGCCGGTGTACGCGTGGATGGTCGTCATCAGACCCTTGACGACACCGAGCTCGTCGTGGAGCGGCTTGGTCATCGGCGCGAGGCAGTTGGTGGTGCAGCTCGCGTTCGAGATGACGTGGTGCTTCTCGGGGTCGTAGTCGAGGTGGTTGACGCCCATCACGAAGGTTGCGTCCTCGTTCTTGGCGGGCGCACTGATGATGACCTTCTTGGCGCCGCCGTCGATGTGCGCCTTGGCCTTGGTGGCGTCGGTGAAGAAGCCAGTGGACTCGATCACGATGTCTGCGCCCACGCTGGCCCAGTCCAGGGCGGCCGGGTCGCGCTCGGCAAAAGCCTTGAAGGAGTGGCCGTTGTGGATGAGTTCGGTGTCGGTGGAACTCACGTCACCGTCAAGGCGACCCAGGATCGAGTCGTACTTGAGGAGAGTGGCGAGCGTCGTGTTGTCCGTCAGGTCGTTGACGGCGACGATCTCGATGTCGGCACCGGAGGCGACGACTGCCCGGTAGAAGTTGCGGCCGATGCGGCCGAAGCCGTTGATCCCTACGCGCACGGTCACGGTGGATACTGCCTTCCATCTGAGGGTGGTATGCCGCGACTGCGCGGCACGATCTGTACAGCAGTCAGCCTAGTCCTGATCGCCTCCGCCACCAGCCGGGAGTCCGGCGTACGGGAGAGTAACGAGCGTCCGCTTGCGCGGGCATGGACCGAGTCTCGTCGTCAGCCGTCGAGTAGGTCGGCGGACAGGCCCGCCTCTGTGTTGGGGATGCCCTCGTCCGAGGCGCGCTTGTCGGCCATCGCCAGCAGGCGGCGAATCCGTCCGGCGACCGCATCCTTGGTCATCGGAGGACTCGCCAACTGACCGAGCTCTTCCAGAGATGCCTGCTTGTGGTCCATCCGGAGCCGACCGGCCTCCAGCAGGTGGTCGGGGATGTCCTCACCGAGAATTTCCATGGCGCGCTGGACGCGGGCCCCCGCTGCCACCGCGGCCCGTGCCGATCGGCGCAGGTTGGCGTCATCGAAGTTGGCCAGCCGGTTGGCCGTCGCCCGGACCTCACGGCGCATTCGGCGCTCTTCCCAGGCCAGGACCGTGTCGTGCGCACCAAGACGAGTCAGCATGGCCCCGATGGCGTCACCATCGCGGATGACCACCCGATCCACCCCCCGCACCTCCCTGGCCTTGGCGGAGATGTCGAGGCGTCGGGCCGCACCCACGAGCGCGAGGGCCGCCTCGGGCCCGGGACAGGTGACTTCGAGGGCCGAGGATCGGCCGGGCTCGGTCAAGGATCCATGCGCGAGGAAGGCGCCCCGCCAGGCGGCCTCAGCGTCGCACACGCTGCCGGACACGATCTTCGGGGGCAGCCCGCGCACGGGGCGACCGCGCCCGTCGATCAGTCCGGTCTGCCGGGCCAACGCCTCGCCGTCTTGAACGACGCGCACGACATACCGGCTGCTCCGTCGAAGCCCGCCGGCCGCTAGCACGAGGACCTCCGGAGTATGGCCGTACAACTCGGCAATCTCTCGACGCAGGCGCCGAGCGACGTTGGGGGTATCGAGCTCGGCCTCCACCACGATGCGGCCGCCGACAATGTGCAGCCCGCCGGCGAAGCGCAATAGCGCCGACACCTCGGCCTTGCGGCAGCACGGCTTGGTTACCGGGTGCCTGCTCAGCTCGTCCTTCACGCGTGCGGTCAACGCCATGACGGTCATCCTGCCACGGTCAGCGCCGCTCTCGAGGCGCGGTGAAGACGTCCTGGAAAGCTGCCGCCAGTCGGAGCGGGTCATGCACCCCTGCGGTATGCCGTGCCGCGACCGGAACGATGTGCGGCCGGGCACCAATGCGTCGGCAGGCGGAGTCGAGTTCCGCTTCGTCCTCAACGACGGCCGGATCGACCAGGACATAGTCGAAGCGCACCTCGGGTGCCAGGTCGATGAAGGTCTCAAGATGCTGGATCGCGCTGAACCCGCGCGTCTCTCCCGTGCCTGGCTCAAGGTTGAGGACCAGGACCCGACCGGCCCGCGTCACGGTCAGCGCTTCGCGCAGTTCGGGCACGAGCAGATGAGGCATGACCGAGGTGAACCACGACCCCGGACCCACGATCACCCAGTCGGCCGACCGCACCGCCGCGACCGACTCCGGATACGCCGGCGGGTCCTCCGGGAGGAGTCGAATCCGGCTCACCAGGCCCTCCGTGACCGCCACCTTGGCTTGGCCAGTGACCCTCCGCACGCGCTCTGGGGCGGCCGCATCCAAGCCCACGACCTCGGCCTCGATGGTGAGTGGGACCGCGGCCATCGGCAGCACTCTGCCCCGGGCATGCAGCAGCCTGCCCACGAGGTCGAGTCCGGCCACCGGATCATCGTGCAGATCCCAGAGGGCGACGATGAGCAGGTTGCCGACCGCGTGCCCGGCTAGCGGCCCATCACCCCGGAATCGGTGTTGGAGCACATCGCGCCAGGTCTGCCCCCACTCTGAGTCGGCGCACAAGGCCGAGAGCGCCATGCGGATGTCACCGGGTGGCAGGACGCTGAACTCCTCACGAAGTCGGCCGCTGGAGCCGCCATCGTCCGCCACCGTGACGATGGCGGTGATCTCGTCTGTGAGCAGCCGTAGAGCCGAGAGGGTGGCCGAGAGCCCGTGCCCCCCACCGAGGGCAGCAACGATCGGAGCGCTCACTCGTGCCCCAAGTCCCGGTGGACCACGAAGGTGGCGATCCGGTCACTAGCCAAGCGCGCCAAGAGTGCCTCGGCGATGGCCACCGAACGGTGTTTGCCACCGGTGCACCCCACCCCGATCGTGGCATAACGGCGGCCCTCGCTGAGGTAGCCCTCGGTGATCGGGGCCATGAGGTCGACGACTCGGTCGAGAAACTCCTGCGCCCCCGCCTGAGCGAGCACGAAGTCGGCCACGGCCGAGTCCTTGCCGGTCTGCGCCTTCAACTCAGGAATCCAGAATGGATTGGGCAGGAAGCGCATATCGAAGACGAAGTCCGCGTCCAAGGGAATGCCGTACTTGAAGCCGAAGGACATCACCGCCAGGCGCAGGGCAGGGCCCCGCTCCTCCCCCAGCATGGGTACGAGCTTGCGCGAGAGTTGGTGCACATTCAGGCCCGAGGTATCGATGATCGCCTGCGCCTCAGCCCGCAAGTCGGAGAGCAGGGCACGCTCTCGGACGATGCCATCGAGGAGCCGGCCCTCTCCTTGAAGCGGGTGCGGTCGTCGAACACTTTCGAATCGGCGCACGAGGGACTCATCCGAGGCGTCCAGGAAGATCACGTGCGGGTGCCAGCCACCGTCCCGGAGCTCCTTGACCGAGGAGCGCAGGGCCGTGAAGAAGCGCCCGGCGCGAACGTCCACGACGGCCGCGATCTTGAGGGTGTCGAAACCGGATGTGCGGGCGGCGGTAGCCAGTTCGGCCACCTGAACCAAGAGTTGTGGCGGCAGGTTGTCCACGACATACCACCCTTGATCCTCCAAGACCTTGGCCGCCGTGGAGCGGCCAGCGCCCGACATCCCGGTCAGGATGAGGAAGTCTTCGGGATAGGGGGTCGAGCCACTCACCTGGAATCTCCGTCGTCGAGCACCTCGCCGGTGCTGAGGTTGACCGCCGGCTCCGGGGCCGACTGTGCGCCCAACTCTGCCCTAATCACCCGGGCCAACGCAGGGCCGATGCCCCGAACCTCCGTCAGCTCGTCCTCGCTAGCTAGGCGAATCCGCTTCACCGAGCCGAAGTGCGCCAACAATGCGGCGCGTTTGGCGTCCCCAAGGCCCGCAATGCCGTCCAGCCGGCTCGCGGTCATGGCCTTGCTGCGACGCTTGCGGTGGAAGGTGTTGGCGAATCGGTGAGCCTCGTCCCGCACACGCTGAAGGAGGTACAGGCCCTCACTGGTCCGTGGGAGGACCAGCGGGAACTCCTGGCCGGGCACCCACACCTCCTCTAAGCGCTTCGCCAGACCGATCACCGGCAGATCCACGATCCCGAGGTCAGCGAGGACTTCTGCGGCGCTGGTGACTTGGGGAAGCCCTCCGTCGACGACGAGTAGCTGCGGCGGGTAAGCGAAGCGGGCGGCCCGTGAGGTGGTTTGGGTCCCCAGATCTTCTCCGTTCTCGCTGTTCTCGCTGTTCTCACTGTCATTACGACCCTCGCGGCCCTCGCGACCCTCGCGGCCCTCGCTGGCTTCGCGGTCCTCTTCGGCCCGCGCACGCCGGAAACGCCGGGTGAGGACCTCGCGCATAGCGGCCGAGTCGTCCACCCCCTCCGGGCCAGCGGCTTCGGCGCTGCGGATGATGAAACTGCGATATTCGCTCTTCCGGGCTATGCCGTCCTCGAAGACCACCATCGACCCGACCGGATGGGCGCCCTGGATGTGACTGATGTCGTAGCACTCGATTCGCAGGGGCGCGCTATCCAGGTCCAGGTGGTCTTGGAGCTCCTGCATCGCCTGGCTGCGGGCGGTGAGGTCTCCGGCGCGGGCGACCTTATGCCGGGCGAGGGATTGCGTCGCATTGTGTTCGACGGTCTCCATCAGCGTGCGTTTGTCGCCTCGCCGGGGTACCCGCAGGTCGACCGAAGAGCCTCGCAGGTCGGTGAGCCAACTCGCCACTGCGACGTGGTCCTCGGGGAGGAAGGGCACCAGGACTTCCTTCGGGATGTCTTCGGGTTCTTGTCCGCCATAGAACCGCTGAACAAGTCCGGCCACCACCTCGGCGGTGCTCTCGGCGTCCCGCTCGGCAACCCAACCACGCTGGCCGCGTACCCGTCCGCCGCGCACATGGAAGACCTGCACGGCCACTTCGAGCTCGTCCTCGGCCAGGCCGAAGACGTCGGCATCGGTGGCATCCGGGAGCACCACCGCGGAGCGCTCAAGGACCCGGTTCAGGGCGCCTAGATCATCGCGGATCCGGGCCGCCTGCTCGAACTCCAAGGCCGCGGATGCCGCGCGCATCTGAGCGGTAAGTCGGGTGACGAATCGAGCGCTCTCCCCCGCCATGAAGTCACAGAACTCTTCGGCGATGGCGCGATGGTGCTCGGCGTCCACCCGACCGACACAGGGCGCGCTGCACTTGTCGATATAGCCGAGCAGGCATGGGCGCCCCACTTGGCCGGCCCGGCGGAATACGCCTGCCGAACAGGTGCGCATGGGAAATACCCGCATGGCCAGGTCGAGCGTTTCGCGGATCGCCCACGCGTGGGCGTACGGGCCGAAGTAGCGGGTGCCCTTACGTTTTGCGCCGCGCAAGACCATCGCCCGCGGGAACTCCTCCCCCATGGTGACCGCGAGATAGGGATAGGACTTGTCGTCCCGGTAGCGGACGTTGAACCGGGGGTCGTACTCCTTGATCCAGGCGTACTCAAGTTGGAGGGCCTCGACCTCGGTCCCGACCACCGTCCACTCCACGCTGGCCCCGGTGCGCACCATCGTGGCCGTGCGGGGGTGCAGGGCAGTGATGTCTTGGAAGTAGGAGGTGAGGCGGGAACGCAAGTTCTTGGCCTTACCGACGTAGATGACGCGCCGATCCTTGTCGCGAAAGCGGTAGACCCCTGGCTGGTTCGGGATCTCGCCGGTCGCGGGCCGGTAGGTCGACGGGTCAGCCACGATGCCAACTGTATGCGGCCTCCCCGACACCCCTCCCGCCTCTGGATTTCGGGGTCACCCCGAAATCCCCGGTTGGTCGGACTTTTCTTGTCGTCAGTTCTCGGGGAAGTCTTGTCTCAGCAGGAGTTCCGCCAGCCTCGCTCAGGCGGCCGACGTTCCCAGCGCTTCACGCGCGAGCGCGATCAATCGGCCCGGTGCCTCAAGATCAGCCCAGGTCACCCGGATGACGACATATCCCAGTCGACGCAGGCGGTCCTCGCGGCGCTTCTCCCTAAACAGTGCCCGCGGGTCATCGGCATACTTCAGCGCACCGTCGAACTCAACGAGCACGTTGGTGCCTTTGATCTGCATGTCCACACGTCCGATCACGCCCCACTGATCGCGAACCACCACCTGGGTCTCGATCTCGAAGCCATGGGAGGTCAGGATGACCCTGGTACGGGATTCGCCGACGCTCTCGGATCCGGCGTCCACGAGGCTGAGCATCGCCAAGGCATGCTGAATGCGACGGTTCCCCGCTCGTCGCATGATCTCAGCCTCCACTCGCGGTAGGTCCACGAGTTGGCGATGCAAGGCGGAGTCGGTGACCACGACGCCGGCAATCGCACCGTGATCGAGCGCGACCTGCACGCAAGCAACCTCGGGATCAACGGCCCGCCCGTATGCCGTGAGCGTCGTCGCCGACGTTGATACCGGGCGGATTACCGCGCCGCTCCGTCGAACTTGCCGAGCTACCGGACGCTCGAGCCGAGCCCGCGAATAGTCGACACCCCAGAGCGGCAGGCCATATGCCGCCGCTGCCGACCGGCCGGCCAGCACTGCATCCGGATACAGCAACAGCAACCCTCGGCAGAGCTCTAGATTGATCTGCTCAGGCGTGCCCACCTGCAAGCCCCACGCGTATGCGCCGCGCGCAAGATGGCGGCATTCGCGCCGGCGAACGAGGTCGCTCAGCATGAAGTCGTCAATACCGAGCCCGAGAGCCTGAGCTGTGGTGAAGACACCATCCTGAGCGGTGGCGAGTTGTGCGAGCGCCTCATACATACGAGCACGGTGATTCACCCGTCGCCGCGGGTCCAGCGGCGCCTGGCGCGCTGTGGACAACTCAGGCCGTCGATCGCCGATGTGTATAGAGAGTCCGCGGTTGACCCCGAGACAAGACTTGTCCGAGAAATGTAGGGAAGGAAAGTCCGACGAACCGGGGATTTCGGGGTGACCCCGAAATCCAGAGTCAGGAGATGGTGATGCCGTCGGCGCTGACCGAGACCGACTTTGTTGCCAGGGGCTGGGTCGCCGGCCCAGTCTTCACGGCGCCGGTCGCGATATCGAAGGCACTCGAATGGCAGGGGCACACGATCTCGCCATTGCGCACGCCGCTAACCGTGCAGCCCTGATGAGTGCAGACAGCCGAGAACGCTTTGAAGTCCCCCGCCGTCGGCTGAGTGACGATCACCTTGAGGCTCTCGATGACCTTGCCGCCCCCCACGGGGATGTCGGCGGCCTTGATCGCATCGGCGACCGCGCTGGCGGCATTCGACACCTGGTTGGCGGCCTCGCCGCAGGAGCTCAGCGAAGCGGCACCCACGACGAGGGCGCCAGCCACACCGGCCGTGCGCACCGCGTCGCGCCGAGAGAATTCCGTTGGCTGCGTCTGCGACATAGCCGTCAGTATGCCGCCCTCCCGGCCGATGTCCCTAGACCCACTCAGGTAACAAGTTCAACACTGTGAACGGACATCAGCCTCTGGCCCCCCTCTTTGCGGTTACTCTTCACTGTGCTCGCCTCACGCGGGTCCGAGCGACATGCGCTCGTACAAAGAAACAACCAGGAGGAAACGTGGCTCAGCGTTCCGTCGTCACCGTCGGCGCCTCGATGCTCGTCGCTTCGCTCGCACTCGCGGCATGTGGCTCGCGCAGCGGCGACACCGGCAGCTCTGGCGCTGGTACCAGCGACAAAGAGGCCGTCATTGGGGTCATCGCCCCCCTGACCGGCGACCTGTCCCCCCTCGGCCTCGGCATCCAGCACTCCGTTGAGCTGGCCGTCAAGGAGGCCAACGAGAAGAAGCTCATCCCGGGTTGGACCCTCAAGGTCGAGGCTGTGGACGACGAGGCCAAGCCTGACGTGGGCAAGAACGCCGCGTCGAAGCTGGCCGGCAACGACAAGGTCGTTGGCGTCGTTGGTGACCTCAACTCCAGCGTCTCCCTGCAGACGCAGCCGGTTTTCGCCCAGGCGAACATCGTCCAGATCTCCCCCGCGAACACCAACCCGCTGCTGACCAAGGGCGAGAACGGTTCGCGCAACTTCAAGACCTACTTCCGTACCTGCACCACCGACGCGGTTCAGGGTCCGTTCGCGGCCCAGTACCTCCTCGGCCAGGGCATCAAGTCGGTCGCCACGGTCAACGACAAGAAGGCGTATGGCGCCGGTCTCGTTGCGGCCTTTGAGGCGGAGTTCAAGAAGGGCGGCGGCACGATCACCACGTCCCAGACGATCAACGCCGACGACACCTCGAAGGACTACACCGCGGTGGTCACCGCGATCAAGCCCACCAACCCGCAGGCCGTGTACTACGGCGGCGAGTACCCGCAGGCTGGTCCCCTCTCGCAGCAGATGAAGACCGCTGGTCTGAAGATGCCGCTCATGGGTGGTGACGGCATCTTCGATGGCAAGTACATCGAGCTCGCCGGCGCCGACTCGACCGGCGACCTCGCCACCTCCGTGGGTGCACCGACCGACTCCACCGACGCTGGCAAGGCTTTCCTCGCCAACTACGAGAAGGCTGGCTTCAAGGACCCGGCTGGCGCCTACGGTGGCTACTCGTATGACGCGGCCAACGCGATCATCGAGGGCCTCAAGACCGCGCTCGCCAGTGCGACCGACGCCAAGAGCGCCCGCCAGGCCGTTATCGACGCGGTCGGCAAGGTCTCCTTCGACGGCGTGACCGGCAAGGTTGCCTTCGACGAGTTCGGTGACTCGACCTCCAAGATCCTCACCGTGTACAAGGTTGAGGGTGGCAAGTGGGTCGCCAGCAAGACCGACGAATTCAAGTAAACCGACTCCGCTGAGTTCAGCTCGGCTCGACGTCGACCCGGAGGGGGCGTGCCCGCAGTGGGCACGCCCCCTTCGTCATGCCCCCACCCAGCGGTGTGTGCACGTCCCGTGGTTGTGCCCATTCGTCCGCACGCCACGATCCACGTCGGGGTCGGGGTAGGGGGATTCGCCTCACCGCGCCGAGCGCCGCCCTTGCGCGAACCGCCACAACCACTAAGGTGATCGAGACCACATCGGATGGGTGCACATCCCGCCCCAGCCTCGGAGGACATATGCAATTTCTGCAACAGCTCTTGAACGGGCTGACCATCGGGTCGCTGTATGCGCTCATCGCCGTCGGGTACACCGTCGTCTATGGCATCGTGCAGTTGATCAACTTCGCCCACGGTGAAGTCTTCATGATCGGGGCCTTCGGAGCGCTAGCGACCTGGAGCTTGCTCTTCAAGGGCACCACGGCCATCTGGGTCCTTCCCATCATTATCCTGGGCGCCATGCTGGCCTCGGTGTCAGTGGCATTGCTGATGGAGCGAATCGCCTATCGGCCGTTGCGGAACGCACCACGACTCGCACCACTCATCACGGCCATCGGCATCTCGGTGATCCTGCAGGAAGGCGTTCGGCTGTTCTACCCCGAGGCCAAGAGTTCGTTGTCCTTCCCCGGCATCGACATCGTGACCGGGCCGCCGATCGCTATCGGCGGATTGGACCTCCGGCGCTCGACGATCTTCATTATTCTCGCGCTCATCGTCTGCGCCGTTGGCTTGTGGGTCTTCATCAACCGGACCAAGCAAGGACGGGCCATGCTCGCGGTGTCACAGGACCCTGACACCGCACGCCTCATGGGCGTCAACGTGGACCGCACGATCGCGATTGCCTTCGCCCTCGGGGCCCTGCTAGCGGCCGTCGCCGGCGTGGCACAGGGCCTGCACACACGCACCGTCACCTTCAACATGGGCTTCATGGCTGGCCTCAAGGCCTTCACGGCGGCCGTGCTCGGCGGCATCGGCAATATCCAGGGCGCGGTGGCCGGTGGCCTCGTGCTCGGCGTGATCGAAGCCCTGGCCACGCAGTACCTGGGCGGTGCGACCTGGGCCAATGTGTGGGCCTTCGTGCTGCTGATCATCGTTCTTGTCTTCTGGCCCCAGGGCCTCCTCGGCGCCAAGGTGGTGGACCGCGCATGAGCAACGACCTCATGACCCCTGACCTCGACGACACCGTCGAGCCCGGCCCGAGTTACCCGCAGTTCGGCACTCCGATGGTGCTGGCCGGTTCGGTCCTAGTGGCCGCAAGCGCCTTCCTGTCGTGGAGTTACGATCGCGAGCCGCTCGGCGACGTGAGCATTACCGGCAACCCGGCCCCGACCCAGTACCTCGCGCTGATCATCGGCGTGCTGGGGATCGTGCTCTTCCTCGGCCGTGGCCCGCTGGCCCGCTTCTTCTCCTGGTTCGACGAAACCGCGGCCCTGCGAGGGCTAGGTTTTGGCGCGGTCGCCTTCGCGCTCGCGGTGATCCTGGCGATCTTCGCCAACACCAGCGGATTGATCAATGTCGACCCCGGTGGCTGGATCTTGCTGGTCGGCAGCATCGCGCTGGCCTTCGGGGCCGAACAGTTGCCTGCTGGGCGCACTCATGCTGACCCGCTACGTTCCAAGACATCCTCGTGGACCGAGATCCTGGCGATCATCGCGCTCCTGACCGGGGTGCTCTTCCTGGCGGCCTACGCCTTGGCGATGGAGGACGGCTATGCCTTCCTCGCTCTGCTGGCCTTCCTTGGGGCCATCAGCGCGACCCTGATCCGCGGTGGCTTCTTCCAGTGGTTGAGCATCGCCACAGCCAAGCACCGCCAGGTGCTCATGCTGGGCGCCGTGGTCGTCGCCTTCCTCTTCCCGTTCACCCAGGACGGTCGCGACGCGAACATGACGATCGCCACGCAGATCATCGTTTTCGCGATCACTGCACTGGGCCTGAATATCGTCGTGGGTTTGGCAGGCCTGCTCGACCTTGGGTACATCGCCTTCCTCGGTGCTGGCGCGTATGTCAGTGCTTTGCTGTCGGGTTCGGCGACCTCGCACCTCGGCTTCCAGTTGCCCTTCTGGCTGACCGCCATCATTGGCGCCTGCGTTGCCTCAACGCTGGGGTTGATCATCGGAACTCCCACCCTGCGGGTTTCCGGTGATTACCTGGCCATCGTCACCCTGGCTTTCGGTGAGATCTTCCGGATCACCGTCAACAACCTCGATGGCATCAACGGCCCGTCGATCACGAATGGGCCCAATGGTGTCTCGGGCATCCCCGAGTTGAACCTCTTCGGCTTCGACTTCGGCCAGCCGCACACCCTAGGCGGGTTCACGTTGACCCGGTACGCGAATTACTACTTCTTGCTGCTGCTGCTCGGCGCTTTCGTGATCCTGGTGTTCACCCGGCTCAACAACAGCCGCATCGGCCGTGGCTGGGTGGCGATCCGCGAGGATGAGCGTGCTGCCGAGGCCATGGGCGTCAATGTCTTCGGCCTCAAGTTGTTCGCGTTTGCGGGCGGCGCCTTCCTGGCCGGCCTCGCCGGCACGATCAAGGCTCACCAAGACTTGGCGATCAGTCCGGACCAGTTCGTCTTCCTGGAGTCCGCCTTCCTCTTGGCCGCCATCGTCCTTGGAGGCATGGGCACCGTGGCCGGCGCCCTGGTCGGCGCCACCATGCTCAAGCTCCTCCCGGAGAAGTTGCGCTTCCTGGATAACTACCGGCTGTTGATGTTCGGCATCCTCTTGGTCCTCATGATGCGCTTCCGTCCCGAGGGACTGGTGGCCTCCAAGCGGCGCCAGCTGGAGTTCCATGAGGATGATCAGGAACTGGCCGAAGCCATCCAAGTGGAGCACCTCGAGACGAAGGAGGCTCAGGCATGAGCACGGCTGTGAGCCACGAGATGCCCGCAGCGCCGGCGGCCGGCCGGGAGGTCGTCCTCGACGCCAGCGGCGTGATCATGCGCTTCGGTGGTCTGACCGCGGTCGACAATGTGTCGATGAAGGTGCACGACGGTGAAATCGTCGGCTTGATCGGCCCCAATGGGGCCGGCAAGACCACCTTCTTCAACTGCCTGACCGGGATGTATATCCCGACCGAGGGCACCGTTCGACTTCGCGGTGAGGTCCTGCCGCCCAAGCCGTCCAAGGTGGTCAAGGCCGGAATGGCTCGGACCTTCCAGAACATTCGCCTGTTCGGCAATATGACCGCGCTGGAGAATGTGATGGTGGGGCGCTACTGCCGCACCTCCTCGATGGCGCTCACGTCCATCATTCGTGGACCCAAGTTCCGCCGCGAGGAGGAAGCCACCCGGGCGCGCGCTCAGGAACTCCTGGACTACGTCGGTCTTGGGAAGTCCGCCGAGTTGCTAGCCCGGAACATGCCCTATGGTGACCAGCGCCGTTTGGAGATCGCGCGCGCGTTGGCAACCGACCCGCAGGTTCTGCTGCTGGATGAGCCCACCGCGGGCATGAACCCCAAGGAGACCGAGGAGGCGATGCATCTGATCTTCAAGATCCGGGACAGCGGCCTCGCGGTCATCGTCATCGAGCACGACATGCGGTTCATCTTCACCCTCTGCGACCGGGTGCTCTGTCTGGTCCGCGGCGCGCTCCTCATCGAGGGCAGCCCGCAAGAGGTCCAGTCCGACCCACGGGTCATCGAGGCGTATATCGGCGGCGACGAGTCGCAGGAGGAGGGCGAATGAGCGAGCCCCTGCTTGAGGTATCCAACCTCGAGGTGTCCTACGGCAAGATCAAGGCCGTTAAGGGCATCAGTTTCACGGTGGGTGAAGGTGAAGTGGTTTCGCTGATCGGCACCAATGGCGCCGGTAAGACCACGACCTTGCGGACCATCTCCGGGCTCCTGCGCCCCTCGGGTGGCTCGATTCGCTTCATGGGCAAGGACATCGCCAAGACCCCTGCCCACGAAATCGTCGGCATGGGCCTGGCGCACTCCCCCGAGGGTCGGCGAATCTTCCCCCGGATGACTGTCGAAGAGAACCTCTTGCTCGGCGCCTTCTCGCGCGTCGACAAGGACTTCGATGCCGACCTCCGGGAGGTCTATGACCTCTTTCCCATCCTTGAGGAGCGCTCCCAGCAGCCAGCTGGCACGTTCTCCGGCGGAGAGCAGCAGATGCTCGCCATGGGGCGCGCCATGATGAGCAAGCCCAAGTTGCTCATGCTCGACGAGCCGTCGATGGGCCTGTCTCCGCTCATGATGAAGCGGATCATGACCACGGTCACCACGCTCCAGCAGCGCGGCACGACCATCCTTCTGGTCGAGCAGAATGCCCAGGCCGCGCTTCGCCGCGCGACCAAGGGCTATGTGCTCGAGGTCGGCAAGATCGTCCTGACGGGGACCGGCCAGGAACTGCTCACCAGCGAAGAGGTCCGCAAGGCCTACCTCGGCGAGGACTGAGCGGTCCTCGCGCACGGTCACGCAGACCGTGCACGGCGACGGGCGCCCGCTTCGGCGGGCGCCTTTCGCGTGCCGCTGGCGGCGGTCCGGCGCGCTGCTGGAGCCCGATCGGGAGTGCGAGCCGTACGCGCGAGCACCGGCGCGAGGAATCTCCCGGTGTGGGAATGCTCCATGCCGGCGACCTGCTCCGGGGTGCCCTCGGCGATCACGCGACCGCCGCCTCGACCACCTTCGGGACCCAAGTCGATGATCCAGTCCGCGCTCTTGATGACGTCGAGATTGTGCTCGATCACAATGACCGTATTGCCCTTGTCCACCAAGCCCTGAAGGACGATCAGCAATTTGCGGATGTCCTCGAAGTGCAGCCCCGTGGTCGGCTCGTCCAGGACATAGATCGTCCGGCCGGTCGATCTCTTCTGGAGCTCCGAGGCGAGTTTGACCCGCTGCGCTTCACCGCCAGAAAGGGTGGGCGCTGGCTGGCCCAGCCGAACGTAACCCAGGCCGACATCGTTGAGCGTCGTCATATGCCGCGCGATCGCCGGCACGGCCGCGAAGAACTCAGCCGCCTCCTCGATCGGCATGTCGAGCACGTCGGCGATGGTGCGACCCTTGAAGTGAACCTCCAAGGTCTCGCGGTTGTACCGGGCGCCGTGACAGACCTCGCACGGCACATAGACGTCCGGCAAGAAGTTCATCTCGATCTTGATGGTGCCGTCGCCGGAGCACGCGTCACAGCGTCCGCCCTTGACGTTGAAACTGAAACGCCCTTGCTGGTAGCCGCGGATCTTGGCTTCGGTGGTCGTAGCGAAGAGCTTGCGAACGTGGTCGAAGACGCCGGTGTAGGTCGCGGGATTAGAGCGAGGCGTCCGCCCGATCGGACTCTGATCGACGTGAACGACCTTGTCCAGCTGCTCCAGTCCCATCACGGTGGTATGCCGCCCGGGCACATGCCGAGCGCCGTTGAGCTTGTTGGCCAGCACGTTGTAGAGGATGTCGTTGACCAGTGTGGATTTGCCCGAACCCGACACCCCGGTCACCGCGATCAGATTGCCCAGCGGAAAGTTCACGGTGACGTTGTCGAGGTTGTTCTCGCGGGCACCCTTGACGGTCACGACTCGACCGCGCTCCTGAGGCCGCCGAACCTGCGGCGTGGGAATCTCCAGGCGTCCGGAGAGGTACTTGCCGGTCATCGAATCCGGATGCTCCAGCAAACCCGCCACCGGACCGGAGTGGACGACCTGGCCGCCGTGCTCACCGGCTCCGGGACCGATGTCCACGACCCAGTCGGCCACCGCGATGGTGTCTTCGTCATGCTCCACGACGATCAAGGTGTTACCCAAGTCGCGCAGTCGAGTCAGGGTCTCGATCAGCCGGTGGTTGTCGCGCTGGTGCAGGCCAATCGATGGCTCGTCCAGAACGTAGAGCACACCCACCAATCCCGAGCCGATCTGGGTGGCCAGGCGAATGCGCTGGGCCTCCCCACCGGAAAGTGTGCCCGCCGGCCGATCCAGCGAGAGGTAGTCCAGGCCCACATCAAGCAGGAAGCCGAGGCGAGCGTTGATCTCCTTGATCACGCGCTCAGCAATCTGCCGCTCACGATCCGTGAAGTCCACGTCCTCCAGGAAGGTTGCGGCATCACCGATCGCCAGGCCGCTCACATCGGCGATCGAGCGTCCACCGATGAGCACGGCGAGGGATTCCGGCTTGAGTCGCGCCCCGCGGCACACCGGACACGGAACCTCCCGCATGTAGCCCTCATAGCGATCGCGGCTCCACTCGGAGTCAGTCTCAGAGTGCCTCCGTTTGATGAACGGGACAGCTCCCTCGAAACCTGTGGAGTAGGACCGCTCACGACCGAAGCGGTTCTTGTAGCGGACGTGGACCTGATGGTTCTCGCCGAAGAGCAGGGCATCCTTGGCCCGCTGAGGCAATGCTCGCCACGGGGCATCCATGGAGAAGGTGAGGTCCGCGGCCAGACCGCTCATCACCCGCTGGAAGTAATCGGCGGCACCGCTCCCGCTCCCCCATGGCGCGATGGCCCCCTGCGCCAGCGAGAGCTCCTCATCCGGCACGATCAGGTCCGGATCGACCTCCAACTCGGTGCCGATGCCGGTGCAGGCGGGACAGGCACCAAAGGGGCTATTGAAGGAGAAGGAGCGCGGCTCGACCTCATCCATCGTCAGGGGATGGTCGTTCGGGCAGGCCATCCGCTCGGAGAAACGCCGCTCACGCTCGGGGTCCTCGAGGTCGCGGTCAACAAACTCCACGACCAGCACTCCCCCGGTCAGCCCCAGCGCCGTCTCCACGGAGTCGGTCAGTCGTCGCTTTGCGCCGGCGTCCTCGCCCTTGGCCACGAGTCGATCAACGACCACGTCGATCGAGTGCTTGATCTGTTTGGCCAGCTTCGGTGGATCCGTGAGCGCGATGACCTCCCCGTCCACCCGCGCGCGGGCAAAACCCTTGGACTGCAACTCGGCGAAGAGGTCGGCGTACTCGCCTTTGCGGGCCCGCACCACAGGAGCGAGCACCTGGAACCGGGTGCGATCGGGCAACTCCAACAGGCGATCGACGATCTGCTGTGGCGTCTGTCGGGTGATCGGCTCCCCACAGGTCGGACAGTGCGGTCGCCCGGCCCGCGCAAAGAGCAACCGAAGGTAGTCGTACACCTCGGTGATCGTGCCGACCGTGGAGCGTGGGTTGCGGTTGGTGGACTTCTGATCGATGGAGACCGCCGGAGACAGGCCCTCGATGAAGTCCACATCCGGCTTGTCCATCTGGCCGAGGAACTGGCGGGCATAGGCCGATAGGGACTCGACATAGCGACGCTGGCCCTCGGCAAAAATCGTGTCAAAGGCGAGCGAAGACTTCCCTGAACCCGACAGGCCGGTGAAGACAACGAGGGCATCGCGGGGCAACTCGACCGAGATGTCCTTGAGGTTGTGCTCACGCGCGCCGCGCACGATGAGGTGGTCATGACTCACGCTGGCAACTCTAAGTGCCGCCGCCGACAGTGCTGACATCGAGCCAGATGGCGCGTAGCGTCACCCTATGCACGACCTTCCCACCCTGCTCACCCGTCACACGGACCTCCTCCTGGGTACCGCGCGGCGCCTGACTGAACCGGACGCGCCCAGCCTCTGCCAAGGATGGACCCGGGGACACATCCTCACTCACCTCGCGCGCAACGCCGATGGCCTCAGCGCACTGGTCCGGGCGGCCAGCGAGGGTACCGGCGAACCGATGTACGCCAGCGATGCGGAGCGCGATGCGGACATCGACGCTGGCGCCGACCGCCCCCTGCCGGCGCACATCGCGGACCTCGAGTCCAGCGCGCAGCGCCTCCACACGCTGCTTCCGAGGCTGGAGGAGGTGGACCCCGGGTTCACCGTCGAACGTACCCCTGGCGGCCTGCGGTTCAAGGCCGCCGCACTCCCCTGGATGCGCTTGCGTGAGGTGGTCTACCACCACGTCGACCTCGCCGCTGGCTTCACCTTCGCCGACGTTGAACCGGAGCTCGTGCGCGATTATCTCGAAGATGAATACGTTCGTCTGGGCGATCTGCCCGCCCAACAGGCCCGGGCGGCCGATCTGCTGTGGCGCGCCCGAGGCATACGCGAAGATGGCTGACATGACCTATACCGGAGACGTGGAGGGCGACGGCCCGTCCGACGTGCGTGAGCTCACGCACCTCATCATCCGCAAGGCGAGCGTGAGCGCGATGAACAACAACACCTATCTGCTCACCTGTCGCGCCACCGGCGATCAGTTGCTCATCGATGCTGCTGACAACGCTCCACGGTGCCTGGAGCTCATTGCCGAGGGCAGCGGCCGGCTCGATCACCTCCTGACCAGCCACCGCCACTGGGACCACACTCGCGCGCTGGTCGAGGTCGTTGCAGCAACCGGCGCGCGCACCTACGCCGGAGACCTTGACGCGGACGCTTTGCCCTTGGCCCCAGACGTGCGCTTGCGTACCGGCGACACGATCAATGTGGGTGCGGTCGCCCTTGAGGTCATGCAGCTCACGGGTCACACCGAAGGCTCGGTCGCTTTGGCCTATCGCGACCCGGCCGGCCACGCCCACATCTTCACCGGCGACTGCCTTTTCCCCGGGGGCGTCGGCGCCACCTCCTTCGAAGGCCAGAACTTCGACACCCTGTATGCCGGGGTCGTGGAGCAGATCTTCGATCGCTTCGATGACGACACCTGGATCTACCCTGGACACGGCGGTGACACCACCGTGGGCGCGGAGCGCCCGCACCTCCAGGAGTGGCGGGCGCGCGGTTGGTGACCTCGGCCCGATAGCGTTCCCCGCATGACTAGCCGGGCCGAGCGCATCCCTGCGCCCTTGCTCGTCCTCGCGGGCATCATTTCGGTCCAGTTCGGCGGCGCGCTCGCTCAGACGCTGATCCCGGTCATTGGGGCCGGCGGCTCCGTCATCATGCGGCTGCTCTTCGCCACGGCCATCCTGTATGTCGGTTTGCGGCCCCGTCGCGGAGGGCACTCGCGGAGCGACTGGATCACGGTGATCGCCTTCGGGCTGTCCCTGGGGCTGATGAACTTCACGTTCTACAGTTCCCTGGCGCAGCTACCCATCGGCGTCGCCGTCACCATCGAGTTCATTGGCCCACTCACCCTGGCGGCCGTCCTGTCACGGCGATGGACCGATGCCGTGGCCGTTGCCGCCGCTGCCGGTGGAGTCCTGCTGATATCGGGGGTCTTCCACGAGCACCTGGACACCCTGCCCTGGGAGGGCATTCTGTTGGCGCTGGCTGCCGGCGCACTGTGGGCGGCATACATCATCTTTAGTGGGCGAACCGGCGCGGTCTTCGAGCGGCTCGACGGGCTGGTCTGGGCCATGGTCGTCGCCACCGTGGTCACGCTGCCTCTTGGCGTGGCCAGCATCCCCACCTGGACCGGGACCACGGTGATGAAGGGCTTAGGGATCGCGGTGCTCTCCTCGATCCTGCCCTACAGCCTGGAACTCATCGCGCTGCGACGGCTCTCGGCCAAAGCCTTTGGTGTCCTGCTCAGTCTCGAGCCGGCATTCGCCGCATTGGCCGGCCTGCTGGTGCTGGGTCAGCGGCTCAGCGCGAACCAACTCATCGGTATGGCCTTGGTGGTCTCCGCCTCAGCGATCGTCCTTGGCATGGGGGCCCGCGACCGGCAGACGATCGTTACTGACTAATCGAGGCCTTCGCGGCATCTCGGCGCGATTTCCACACGCTCGCAATGGTGGTCACGCCCAAGATGACGACGATCGCGCCGAGGCTGACGGCGATCGGAATCTCTGGGACGTTGACATGCTCACCGCCATTGATGAATGGCAACTCGTTCTCGTGGAGCGCATGCAGGAGGAGCTTGACGCCGATGAACGCCAAGAGCACCGCCAAGCCGTAGCTGAGATAGACGAGCTTCTTCAGCAAGCCACCCAGCAGGAAGTACAACTGCCGCAGCCCCATCAGCGCGAACAAATTAGCCACGAGCACGATGTACGGCTCCTTGGTCAGACCATAGATCGCCGGAATCGAGTCCAGTGCGAAGAGCAGGTCCGTCGTGCCCAGTGCCACAATCACGAAGAAGAGCGGGGTTGCCAGCCGCTTGCCGGCATCATGCACAAAGAGCTTGGTCTCCTGGTACTCCTTGGTCGCCGGGAAACGCTTCTCCATGGCCCGCATGAAGGCGTTCTCTTCGTACTCGTCATCGTCGCTCTCGCCCTCACCGATCAGCTTCCAGGCGGTCCAGATGAGGAAGGCTCCGAAGATGTAGAACACCCAGCTGAAGCTGTTGATGGCCGTCGCGCCAAGCCAGATGAACAACCCGCGCAGGATGATGGCGATGACGATGCCGACCATGAGCGCGAACTGCTGCAGCCTCTCGGGGACCGCGAACTTCGCCATGATGAGCAAGAAGATGAACAGATTGTCCACCGACAGCGAGTACTCGGTCAGCCAGCCGGCGAAGTACTCGCCAGCGAGTTGGGCACCGGCATAACTCCACAGCCAGATACCGAACAGGATCGCGGCACTGACGTAGACCGACAGGGCGAGCGCCACCTCTTTGGTCGACGGTCGGTGGGGATTGCGGGCAATCCAGTACACGTCGAAGGCCAAGACCGCGACGGCGATCCCGATCGTGACAAACCAGATCGACGGATGGAGGTCCAAGCGCGGCGTCACGGCGGTGAGGGCGGAGGTCACCCGATCAGTCTAGGTGGGCCTAGCCTCCCCCCGCCCCCGTGCCCGACGGCCGCCGAGAGCGTGGCAGCCGCGCCACTACCAAGGCATAGGACGCATCGATGGCCTCCTTGAGCACCTCCGCGCCGATCGCCCCATCGATGCGCAAGGTGTTCCACCCAGAACGCCCGAGGTAGGGCATGACCGAGGCGTCAGCGGGGAACTCTGCGAGCCACTCGTCGGCCTCCGCTCGCGTGCTCCCGCACTTCACGCCGATGCTGCTCTCCCCGAGGAAGCAAAAGATCTTCTCGGCGACCTTGGCGACGTGATCACCTTCCCAGGGCTGGTCTGCCCAGGCGCCCGGTTTAGCCAGTGCGTAAGCGGCCAGATCACCTGAGCCGGTCAACGGGCGAGCCATCACCGCGTGCCTTCGGTCATCTGCCGAAGCTCCTTCTTGAGCTCACCGATCTCGTCGCGCAGCCGGGCGGCCAATTCGAAATGCAGGTCGCCCGCGGCCCCATGCATCTGCGCAGTGAGCTCCTGGATGAGTGCGGCCAGGTCGGTGGCCGCCGCGCCAGCCGGCAAGCGGCTGGCACCAACTGGCCCGGCAATCGCGCCGCTGCGGCCGCGGCCACCATCGGACTTGCCCCGGCTGCGCGCTCGCCCCGAGCCGAGCAAGGATTCGGTATCCGCGTCCTCGCGTTGGAGCATGTCGGTGATATCGGCGATCTTCTTGCGCAGCGGCGTGGGGTCGATCCCATGCTCGCGGTTGTAGGCCATCTGCTTCTCACGGCGGCGATTGGTCTCGTCGACGGCCTCAGCCATCGACGGCGTCACGGTGTCGGCATACATGTGGACCTCACCCGACACATTGCGCGCCGCCCGACCAATGGTCTGGATCAACGACCGGGATGAGCGCAGAAAGCCTTCCTTGTCGGCGTCCAGGATGCTGACCAGGGACACCTCGGGCAGATCCAAGCCCTCACGGAGCAGGTTGATCCCGACCAGCACATCGAACTCCCCCAGCCGCAATTCACGAAGCAACTCCACGCGGCGCAGGGTATCGATGTCTGAGTGCAGGTAGCGCACCCGAACGCCCTTGTCGAGCAGGTAGTCGGTGAGGTCCTCGGCCATCTTCTTGGTCAGGGTGGTGACCAGCACCCGCTCGTTACGCTTGGCCCGCTCACCGATCTCGTGGAGGAGATCATCGATCTGCCCCTTGGTGGGCTTGAGGATCACCTGCGGGTCGATCAGCCCGGTTGGCCGGATGATCTGCTCGACCACGCCGTCGGCCTTGGCTAACTCGTAGGCCCCTGGGGTGGCGGAGAGGTAGACGGTTTGCCCGATGCGCTCAAGGAATTCCTCCCACTTCAGTGGGCGGTTGTCCATGGCACTGGGGAGGCGGAAGCCATGCTCGACCAGCGTGCGCTTGCGGGAGGCGTCGCCCTCATACATCGCGCCGATCTGCGGCACGGTCACGTGCGACTCGTCGATCACCAGGAGGAAATCCTCAGGGAAGTAGTCGATCAGACAGTTCGGCGCACTGCCCGGGGAGCGCCCGTCGATGTGCATCGAATAGTTCTCGATCCCGGAGCACGAGCCCACCTGGCGCATCATCTCGATGTCATAGGTTGTGCGCATCCGCAGACGCTGGGCCTCCAACAATTTGCCCTGCCGCTCGAATAGGGCCAGCTGGTCCTCGAGTTCGCGCTCGATACCGCCGATCGCGCGCTCCATCCGATCTGGCCCGGCCACATAGTGGCTCGCCGGGAAGACATACATCTCGGTTTCCTCGCGCACTACCTCCCCCGTGACCGGATGCAAGGTGTAGAGCGCCTCGATCTCCTCGCCGAAGAACTCGATGCGCACCGCGAGCTCTTCGTACATCGGGATGATCTCGACGGTGTCACCCCGCACGCGAAAGGTGCCGCGCGTGAAGGCCAGGTCATTGCGGGTGTACTGCATGTGGACGAAGCGGCGAAGCAGGTCATCGCGCCCGACCTCATCGCCGACCCGCAGCGGGACCATCCGGTCGACATACTCCTGCGGGGTGCCCAAGCCATAGATGCACGAGACCGACGCAACGACCACCACATCCCGGCGAGTGAGCAGACTGTTCGTCGCCGAATGCCGCAGCCGCTCGACCTCGTCGTTGATCGACGAATCCTTCTCGATGTACGTATCCGTCTGCGGGACGTACGCCTCGGGCTGGTAGTAGTCATAGTAGGAGACGAAGTACTCAACAGCGTTGTTGGGCAACAACTCTCGGAACTCATTGGCAAGCTGAGCAGCCAGCGTTTTATTGGGTGCCATCACCAGGGTTGGGCGTTGCACCTTCTCGATCAACCACGCCGTGGTCGCCGACTTGCCGGTGCCGGTGGCACCCAGCAAAACCACATTCTGCTCGCCCCGGTTGATCCGCTCGGCCAGCTCCGCGATCGCCGCCGGCTGGTCACCGGCAGGCTGGAACTCAGAGATCACCTCAATGGGCGCGAGCTTGCGCTGCAACTCAGTAACGGGACGCATGGGTCCACGGTATGCCGTGCCCCCGACAGTGCACTGCGCCCGAGCGCGTCGAGGCGGCTACTGAGGCTGCCAGCCGGTGCGCCCGGCCCACTCAAGAACTCGCTCGTGGATGCCGTCGAACCACGGCTCCTTGCGTTCTGGGTAGTCATCCCAGCCTGACGATTGCTGCGCGACCATGGTCTTCAAGGCGGCATACTCCGCTCGAGCTTCGTCATCGGCCCGCAGCCAGTCTCGGAATCGCAACGCCCAGAGCCACCCCGGCGACCCGACCTCGCGGACGTGCACATGGACGATCTGCCCTGGATCGCACCCCCCGTAGAACCGCTTGGCCCAGACCGAACCATCCTTGGCCCGATCCGCGAGCGTGCCCTCCACCAGGACATAGCCGGCTTGCCCCATCGCCCACCGGAAGTCCGGGTCATCGGCATTCCCCAGGCGACGGACCCCGACCTGAAGATCGATGACCTCCTTGGCCAGCAGGCCCGGGACCGCGGTGGAGCCAATGTGGTCCACCCGGACGGCGCGAGGGCCGAGCGCTGCATTGATCCGCGCCGCCAGGCGGGCTCCGGTGCTTTCCCAGGCGGGGTTCAGCGTCAGCAGCACCTCGTTGGGCCGCCGCTGCCGGATGCCGAGGCGCAGGTTCCGCTCGAAGGGCACCAGCCGTTCCTGCCAGAGCCGATCCACCTGCGCCACGAGCTCGTCCGGAGTGCCTTCGTTGTCCACCCAGACATCCGCGGCGGCGCGGCGGGCCGAATCGTCGGCCTGCGCCTGGATCCGCGCTGTGGCGTCGGCGGGGTCCATCCCTCGCACAGAGATCAGTCGAGCCCGGCGAGTCCGCTCCGAAGCCCCCACGACGACTGTGAGGTGGTACTCGGAGGACATGGCCTTCTCGACCAGCAGCGGCATGTCATGCACCACGATCGCGTCGGCAGACATGGCGGCAAACCGCTGGGCGGTTCGGGCCCAGATCGCGGGATGCGTGATGGCTTCCAGCGCGCGCAGGGCCGCTGGGTCGCCAAAGACCCGCTGTCCGAGTTCGGCCCGACGCAGGCTGCCATCCTCGCTGACCAATTCCGAGCCGAAGTGCTCGGCGATCGCGGCCAAGGCCGGCTCGCCCGGCTGGACGACCTCGCGCGCAATCAGGTCGGCGTCGATGATCTCGGCACCGAGTTCGGCCAGCCGCGCTGACACCGTGGACTTGCCGGAGCCGATTCCGCCGGTGAGTCCGATGCGCAGCATGATTGGAGCCTACGACCCCAACGGCGGCCGTTGCCCGGTACTCTCCAACGGTGACCGAAGCCACGCCGGCGCCCTCGGCGACCCGAATAGCCGCTCTGGACGGCTTGCGCGGCGCGGTGATCATCCTCATCGTGATCGGCCATGCCGGGAATCTGTTGTGGCCCTTGGACTCGATCAACCAGGTTCCCCTGCTGCGGGGCTTCTTCGGGGGCGGCGCGGTGGGCGTCTTCTTCATCGTGGGCGGCTACATCGTCACCCGCGGTCTGCTGCGCGAGCTTGACCGCGGCACCTACGACCCGGTGCGCTTCTATCTGCGTCGCTTGGTCCGGCTCGGGGTCCAGGTGATCCCCTTGGCCGTCGCGATCGTGCTCATTCACTTCCTCGACAGCACCGACCCGTACACGACCCGCGCGACGACCATGTCTGCGGCCAATATGGTGACCTACACCACGAATCTGCAGGCGACGAACGACCTGCTCAGCACCAGGGCGGACCTGGGCCATATGTGGTACCTCTCGGTTCAGCAGCAGGTGTACCTCGTGCTCCCGCTGATTCTGCTGGTCTTCGGTCGCCGACGCGCCGCGCTCGGCGTCGCCTTGGCCGAGCTCATCGTCGCCAGCGCCGCCTGGCGTTTCCACGTCGTCGCCACCGATGGCTGGATTCCCGCCACGGTGTCGACCGCGACCCGCGCTGATGCGGTCCTGCTTGGCTCGCTGGTCGCGGTATTGGCGAGTTACGGAGTAGCGAAGCGGTATGCCGCAAAGGCCCTTGCGGTGGGGGTGCTCGCCCTGCTCGTCTTGATGTCGATCCTTAAGGAACTGGATCCGTTCGCCTATCTGCAGACGTGGGGCTTGTTCTATTCGGGATTCGCCGCGCTCACTGTCCTGGGGATCGCCCAACTCGACCGAGCGAGCGTGGTCAGCCGGGCGCTGTCGACGCCAGCCCTGGTGTGGTTGGGACGGGCGTCACTGGCCGTCTTTATCTGGCACCTACCGATCTTCATGCTGGTTGAGCGCCACACCAAGGCCTGGACCTGGCAGCCCCGCGCAATCACCGCCCTCTTCCTCTTGGCTGTAGTCAGCGCGGTCACGCACCGCTATCTCGACGAACCCGCTCGCCGGTGGCTGCAGACCCACCTCCGTCCGAATGCCGCCCAGGCTGAGCAAGCGACTCTGAGCACCAAGGCATCGTCGTGACCGATTCTCCGGCACCGCTCCCCGCCACCCCCAGGTCATTCGTCCTCGACGGGGTGCGCGGGCTGGCCATCGTCTTGGTGGTGCTCTCGCACTCGTGGAAGATCTGGCCCGAGGATGCCCGAGATGGCATCGGTTCATTCGCTGCGCTTTTCAACTCCGGCTCGGTGGCCGTCAGCATCTTCTTCACCATCAGCGGGTTCCTCGCCACTAGGGCCCTCTTGCGCGCCCGTGACTCGCAAGGACCGACGAGTGCGCTGGCGTGGTTCACCCGCCGAACAATCCGGATCACGGTGCAGATGTGGGTGCTTCTCGGCGCCGTCTGGTTGATGATCAGGTTCGACCCCACGGATCTCGCAACCGACCAAGTCAACCGTGAGTCCTTGCTCAGCGCAGCGACGTACACGTGGAATACCTACGTTCGAGACCACGCGTTGGAGGCCCGCTCGGACATCGGCGCGCTCTACTTCCTGGGCATCGACGTGCAGGTGCTGGCCGTGATGACGCTGCTTGTGGTCGCCGTGGGCAAGTACCGCCGCGTCTTGGGCGGCGTCGTCCTGACCGCGCTCGTGCTGTCCTCGGTCTGGCGCTCCGTCGATTTCGCCGCCCATGGGTGGTTCCACGCCACCCTGACGACCGTGGATCGCCTGGACGCCATCCTGTGGGGCGTGGCCGCTGCGCTGATCGCACCCAAGCTGACCTGGAGCCGTGAGCGCGCTGCCGCTTACCTGGGTGCGGGAACGCTGATTCTCCTGGGTGGCATCCTGAGCACGGCCTTCTTCGGCTTGGACGCCTACTTCACCTGGTTGGGCCCGATCATCGGCGCCGCGACGGCCATGATGGTCTTGGCCGACGATGGGGCGCAGGGCGTGCCGACGATGGCCGGAACACTGTGGTCATCGGACCGGCTCAGCATGCTCGGCCGGATGTCCTTGACCATCTTCCTCTGGCATATTCCGATCTTCGAGGCGATGGCGCGGCACACTCCGCAATGGCATCCCCTCCCCCGCAGCCTGGTGACGATCGGTGTGCTGATCGCCGTGGTGGCGCTGGTCGAACGTTTCGTCGCCCGCCCGGTCGATCGCCTGGTCGGGTCCTGGGGGCGTCGGCCGTCCGCGCGCGAACCGATGGCAACCACTAGCGATAAGTCGCCCTGAAGCCACCGTTCTCCCGGCGATACCACTAGCGTGCGTCCTGTGAGCGACCTCTTCGACGCCTACCCCTACGCCAGCCGCTTCCCCGTGCTCCGGGCGATCCCCGAGCAAGGACGCGATCGCGACCAGATCCTGGCCGAGCTCCGGCTGCTCGCCCAAGAGGAGGACGCGTCCTGGCAGGGCGGTCAATGCTCGGGAACGATGTACTCCGGGGACCATGCACACTACGGCTTCCTGGAACAGGCCTTCGGACTCTTCGGGCATGCCAACGCCCTGCAACGTGACCTCTGCCCCAGCGCCACCCGCTTCGAGGGCGAGGTCATTGCGATGACCCTGGACCTCATGCACGCCGATGCGGCGCGCTCGGCGGGACACGACCCGGTCGGCATGATGACCGGTGGGGGCACCGCCAGCATTCTCCAGGCCATGCTGGCGTATCGGGATCACGCAGCCACGTACCGCAGCATTGATCGGCCCAATGTGGTGCGCCCGTCCACGGCCCACCCGGCCTTCGCCAAAGCAGCTCATCTGTTCGGGATGGAGCTGCGGACCATTCCCGTCGATCCGCAGACCACGCTGGTGGACCCTGAAGTATTGGCCGAGCAGATCGACGACAACACCGTCGCCATCATCGGATCCGCGGGGAATTACCCCTACGGGACCATCGATCCGATTGCCGAACTGGGCGCACTCGCGCTCGAGCGGGGCGTCGGCCTGCACGTCGACGGTTGCCTCGGCGGCTTCCTGCTGCCATTCGCCGAGCAGCTGGGATATCCCATCCCGGCGTTCGACTTCCGCGTCCCCGGAGTCACCTCGATCTCCGCGGACACGCACAAGTACGCGTACGGCCTCAAAGGCACCTCGACGGTACTCTTCCGCGACAAAGAGGTGCGCAATGCCGCCTATTTCGCAGATGCGGATTGGGTGGGCGGCAAGTACTTCTCGCCGGGTATGGAGGGCTCTCGGAGCACCGGCCTCCTCGCCTCCGCGTGGGCCAGCTTGGTCGCCACCGGGGCCGAGGGCTATCGGCAGTACGCCAGGGAGATCTTCGAAGCGTCCTACGCGATGCAGGCGGCCGTGCGCTCCCATCCCGACTTGCGACTGCTCGGGGACCCGACCTTCCTCTTCGCGTTCACCTCAGATTCCTTTGATCCCTACCACGTCTCGGAGCACATGGCTCGCAAGGGTTGGCGCTTCAATGGGCTGCAGTACCCCAACGGGGTGCACTTCGCCGTCACACGCCCGCAGACCCAGCCGGGCGTCACGGATCGATTTGCCGCCGACCTGGCCGAAGCCGTGGCGTACGCGCAGGCCAACCGCGATACCCCGTCCCGTACCGGTGCCATCTACGGCGGCTTCCCCGGCGGCCCGACGCCCGAATCCGGATCGATGCTCGAACTCCTCATGGGTCAGTTGATGGACGCGCAGCTCTCGGTACCCACGCCGTGAACGCGATCCCTGATCGGGAACTGGTCCTCGCGGTCGACCTGGGAACCGGTGGGCCCAAGGTAGCCCTGGTCAGCCTAGCCGGCGTCATTGAGTGGAGTGGATTTCGCTCGACAATAACGACCCGCGGCCCGAACGGCATCGCCACTCAGGATGCCCATGACTGGTGGCGAAGCATCGTCGCGTTGACGCGTACGGCGCTCTCAGAGAAGGCAATTGAGCCGGAGCGCATCATCGCCGTGGCGGTCACCGGTCAATGGAGCAGCACGGTGCCAGTGGACGCCGAGGGCTTGCCGGTGGCTCCCTGCCGACTGTGGATGGACACCTCTGCTGCCGGACATAGTGCTGACCTGATCGGTGGCAAGGTGATGGGCTACCACCCCACCCGAATGCCGGTCTGGGTGCGCCGCACGGCCGGGGCACCTTCACCATCGGGAGGTGATCCGATCAGCCATCTGCTCGGCTTCACCCGTGATGACTCGGTGGTCGCGCAGCGGGCTCGCTGGTTCCTTGAACCTATCGACGCCCTCACTATGCGGATGACCGGGATAGCGTCGGCCTCGGCCGCCTCCATGAGTGGAGCATGGCTGGTGGATGTCCGGGGGTCCCGCGCCACATACGACCCCCAGTTGATCGGCTGGACCGGCATTGATCCCGCACGACTGCCTGAGCTAGGGCCGGCGCTGCGTATCGTGGGCCCCCTGCGGCCGGAGGTCGCCACCGAACTCGGACTGCCGCGATCCTGCGTGGTGGTGGGGGCCGTCCCGGACATCCACAGCGCCTGGGTGGGTTCCGGCGCCCTGGGGCCGGGAGAGAGCCATCTTGCGATCTCCACGACGTCGTGGATCTCGGCGGAGGTGGATCGCAAGAAGACCGATGTCTTTCACTCGATCGCCACCATCCCCGGGCTCCGTCCCGGCAGTTATCTCATGGCCAACAATCATGAGGCCGCCGGAGCGTCCTTGGCCTGGCTGGCGGCGACCTTTCCCGGCCTTGACTATGGCGCGTGGTGCTCCTTGGCTGCCTCCAGCCCTGTTGGCGCCAACGGCGCGCGGTTCGCACCCTGGCTGGCCGGCATGCGCTCCCCGGTGGATGATCGCGCGGCCAGAGCGAGTTGGCACGGGATGTCGCTGACCACCTCTCGAGCCGATCTCGCGCGGGCGGTCCTCGAGGGGGTAGCGCTCCAAGCGGCTTGGCTGCTCGGACCCGTGGAGAGGTTCGTGGGCCGCGAACTCGACGCACTGCGCATCCTTGGGGGCGGAGCTCAATCCGACCTGTGGTGTCAGATCCACGCCGATGCCTTGGGTCGCACGATCGAGCGGGTTCGCGACCCGATGCACGCTCAGCTGCGTGGCGCCGCTCTCCTCGCCGGGATTGCGCTCGGCGCGCTCTCCTTCGACGACGTTTCGCCGCGGGTGCCCGTGGACGGTGTCTTCACTGCACGCCCGCCGGCGGCAAGGGCCTACGCCGGTATGCGGGACGGCCTGCGCTCGTGGCATCGAGCGTCCGCTCGCGTGCGCTGACCACAAAGTCCTCGACAACGAATCCTCGACAACCACCGAGCGGGGCTCCGGAGGTTCCGGAGCCCCGCTCGGGGTGGTACGTGATCTGCTCAGCTGAGCGATCAGTTACCGGTCAGCTTCTCGCGAAGAGCCGCCAGGGCCTCGTCGGAGGCCAGGGTGCCCTCGACCGCGGGGGCGCTCGGACGCGGAGCGTCGCTGTCGTCACCGGTCTGCGAGGAGTAGGACGCGGGAACCTCGGCGCTGGCTGCGGCCTCGGCATCAGCCTTGACGGCCTCCTCGACCTGAGCGCGGTGCGCCTCCCAGCGGGCGTGCGCATCGGCGTACTGCTTCTCCCACGCCTCGCGCTGCTTCTCGTAGCCTTCGAGCCACTCGTTCGCCTCCGGGTCGAAGCCCTCGGGGTACTTGTAGTTGCCCTGCTCGTCGTACTCGGCGGCCATGCCGTACAGGGTCGGGTCGAACTCGACCTGGTTGGCGCCATCCTCGTTGGCCTGCTTCAGGCTCAGCGAGATCCGGCGACGCTCGAGGTCGATGTCGATGACCTTGACGAAGATGTCCTGACCGATGGTGACGACCTGCTCGGGCAACTCGACGTGGCGCTCGGCCAACTCCGAGATGTGCACCAGGCCCTCGATGCCATCCTCGACGCGCACGAATGCACCGAAGGGAACCAACTTGGTGACCTTACCCGGCACAACCTGACCGATCGCGTGGGTCCGGGCGAAGTGCTGCCACGGGTCCTCCTGGGTCGCCTTCAGCGACAGCGAGACACGCTCGCGGTCCATGTCGACATCGAGCACCTCAACGGTGACCTCGTCGCCCACCTCGACAACCTCGTTCGGGTGGTCAATGTGCTTCCAGGACAACTCGGAGACGTGCACGAGACCGTCCACGCCACCCAGGTCGACGAACGCACCGAAGTTGACGATCGAGGACACGACACCGCTGCGGACCTGGCCCTTGCCAAGCTCCTTGAGGAAGGTTGTGCGCACCTCGGACTGGGTCTGCTCAAGCCAGGCCCGACGCGACAGCACCACATTGTTGCGGTTCTTGTCGAGCTCGATGATCTTGGCCTCGATCTCCTTGCCGACATACGGCTGGAGGTCGCGAACGCGACGCATCTCCACCAGGGAGGCCGGCAGGAAGCCGCGCAGGCCGATGTCGAGGATAAGACCGCCCTTGACGACCTCGATGACGGTACCGGTGACGACGCCGTCCTCCTCCTTGACCTTCTCGATCGTGCCCCACGCCCGCTCGTACTGAGCGCGCTTCTTGGACAGGATCAGACGACCCTCCTTGTCCTCCTTCTGGAGAACCAGGGCCTCAACCTCGTCGCCGACCGAGACGATCTCGCTCGGGTCAACGTCGTGCTTGATGGACAACTCACGCGAAGGAATAACACCCTCGGTCTTGTAGCCGATGTCGAGCAGGACCTCGTCCCGGTCAACCTTGACGATGGAACCGGAAACGATGTCCCCGTCGTTGAAGTGCTTGATCGTCGCGTCAATAGCGGCGAGGAGATCTTCCTCCGTACCGATGTCGTTAATGGCAACGGCAGAGGCGGTCGTGTCGACCGTGCTGGCAGTCATGTAGTAGGAACTCCGATGTGGACAGATTGAGAAGGGACAGTACGAGCGCACGCAGCGGCCAGGATGGCCACACGGGTGCTCCGGCATCCTACCGGCCTGGAGAGCCCCCCTCCAAAACCGCGCTGACGTGCCGGTATGCCCAAGCAGGAGTTCACCGATGACGGGCTCGGTCGGGCGCCGTCGTAGCGATCCACACGAGACCGCGTCGGCCAATCGAATGTGGTGGGACGCGCAGGCGCAGGACTACTACGCGGAACATGGCACCTTCCTTGGGGACACCGACTTTGTCTGGGGTCCTGAAGGCTGGACCGAGCACGAGCTGCAGGTCCTCGACAGCGCGCCCGGTCACCGGGTACTCGAAGTCGGCGCGGGCGCTGGCCAGTGCTCCCGGTGGCTGGCGCACCACATCGGCTGCGATGTCATAGCCACCGACCTCTCGATCGGCATGCTGCGCCGCGGCCAGCACATCGACCGGGATGCCGGTGCGGGGGCACGCATCCCGCTGGCGCAATGCGACGCTCTCGCATTGCCCTTCGGTGACGGCGCCTTCGATCGCGTCTTCACGGCATACGGCGCGGTCCCCTTCGTGGCCGATTCAGGAGCGCTCATGCGTGAACTGGCGCGGGTGCTTCGTCCGGGGGGTCGGCTCGCCTTCGCGACCTCGCATCCCCTGCGCTGGGCCTTTCCCGACGATCCCGGCCCCGGTGGCCTCACGGTACGCCAGAGCTACTTCGACACGACGCCCTATGTCGAGATGGGCACCGACGGGCGGGCCACCTACGTCGAGCATCACCGCACCATGGAGCAACGGGTCGCCGAGGTGGTCGAGGCCGGATTGACCCTCACCGCGCTACGCGAACTGCCCTGGCCGGAGCGAAATCGGCAGGTCTGGGGTGGCTGGTCACCACTGCGCGGTGAGCTCATACCGGGCACCGTGGTGATCGTCGCCGACAAGCCGGTCTGAACATCACGAACGGCCCCCCGATCCGGAGGGCCGTTCGTTGCGTTGGTGACGTGGGGGCGAAGCTGTCAGGCGGACACGCGGCCCGCGCGGGTCCCCGCATCGGCCTGTCGAGGGGCGGCCTGACGCCGTGCCAGGAATAGTCCCGCCAGCAGGCTGATCAACCCAAGCGGAATGGCGACCAAAGGAACCGTAGAGCCCACGGTCTTGAGCAGGCCAGCGTTAGCCTTGCCATCCTTGACGTTGGCGGCGACGGTCTCGTCGGTGAAGCCGAAGTCGAGGTCCAGCACCTTCTGCCCATCCGAGCTTTGGATGCGCGTCTGCTTCTCGGTCTGGTTCATGATCGAGCCGGTATAGGGCTCGATCCACATCATCTTCTCGGAGTTGTACTTACCGGGAACGCCATCGGTGATCTCGATGTCGCCGTCCTTGACCGAGACGAGGAACTTGTAGGTGTTGAGGCCGTCGATCTCCTCCTCACCCTGGAAGACCGCGTCGACCGCACGGCCCACGTAGCCGTCCCAAATCTGGTAGGTCTTCTGCTCGGTGTCGAAGGGGAACTTGTTGACCAGCCCCTCCTTGCGCTCTGCCTCAGCCGGCAGCGCCGCGAAGTCCTGTACAGCCAGGCCGGTGCGTCGGTCTGTGGCAAAGGTGTCGGTGCCCGCTGCGATGAGCCGGTTCATCGGGTCATCGGCGGACACACAATCGGGCGCGTTGCCGTCCGGATCCTTCAGCAAGCAGCTGGAGTTCTGGAAGAGGACAACGTCATCCGTCGAGAGCTCTGAGTCCGAGTGCGTCGTGCTGGTGGCCTTCACCGGGGTCGGCACCAAGGTGGTGCCGTCATACAGCATGGCGTCACCGGACAGCCGGGTTACCGAGTTCACGTCGAGCGGGGTCTTCTTCACCTGGCCCGGGACATAGAACGCGGCGAGCGCCGCTGTGGTGAGCAAGAAGGCACCGAGAAAGATCAGCACCTTGGTCAGAACTCCACGCACCTGACACTCCTTTAATTGACAGAATCGCTGACGCAGCGTAGCAGTCGCACGTACCCATGAGTAGGCCTGTTGGAAGCAACTCGCCGAAAGCATTCGCGCACGTCAGTGGCCGGATATCGTGGCCGCATGCTTGGCGCCCGCTTTCGAACGCCACCCGCCCCCGCCGCGGCCAAGGGCGCTCGGCGCGTGGGCAGCTCTCGCGAAGGCGCACTCGACGGGCTCCGAGGCCTGGCCATCGTCCTGGTGGTCCTTTCCCACGGCTGGATCATTTGGGCCCAATCCGACCTCGCAGGCTGGCCTGCCCTGCTGCACATCTTCCAAAGCGGCAACCTCGCGGTCTCGGTGTTCTTCGTGGTCGCTGGCTTCCTGCTGGTCCGCTCGCTGCTCAATGATCGCGGCCCCCGGGTCAGCCCCGACGGGACGGTCGTGATCGGGCCGGCCGCGCACCCATGGCGAGCGGTCGCCAATCGATGGGTGCGGCTCAGCGCGCAGGTGTACCCGCTGGCCCTGGTCATCTTGCTCGTCGCTTGGCTGGACCCGACCGACATCCAGCCCCTGGACCAGACCCGCGACTCCCTCTTGCACATCGTGACCTACACGTGGAATACCTACCTGCAACGGGCAGCCCTGATCTCTCGGCCGGATCTCGGCCACCTTTGGTACACCTCGGTCTACCTGCAGGCCACCATCGTCCTGGTGATCATCGTGCGAGTCTTGGGTCGGCGCACCTGGGCTCTCACCTTGGCCCTCGTGGCGACCTTGGCGTTGGTTACCGCCTGGCGGGGCCATGTCCTGGCCGTCGAAGACGTCTCCTTCGCTCTCTTGCGAACGTCCACCCGAGTCGACGGCATGTTCTGGGGAGCGCTGCTGGCGGTGGCCTGGCCGTGGGTGCAGCGCTTCCGCGAGGCTGGCTCGTCGCTACTCAGCACTGGTCTCATCGGCCTGACCGCCTTGGTGCTCACCACCGGGTACTCCCCCGACTACTTGGGGTGGATCGGGATAGCCACCAATCTGGCCACCGTCTCGATCATCGCCGGCAGCTTGATGGCGCCACAGTTGGCACTGTCCCGAGCCCTGGGCTGGCGCCCGCTGGCCACCCTGGGTCGGTACAGCCTCGCGCTGTATATCTGGCACTACCCGGTGTTTTGGGCGGTCACGCGGCATTCGCTGAACTGGCCGATCTGGCTGCGCATCGTGGTTCCCGTGGTGATCACCGCGATCCTCGTGGTGATCACCACGCGCTGGATCGAGAACCCCGTTGCCAGGCTCCTGGGGTCCCTCTTGGATCGCTGGCCGTGGCGGCGACGGGTCTCGCTCAGCCAGAGCGACGTCGACGCGCCACCCAACCCAACACCTGCTGAACCCGCTCATCGCTGACCCCGAGACGTCGTTTGACGACGTCATAGGCGGCGACCACATTGCGGTCAGCCCAGATCGCGACCTTCTTGGCACCGTCCTCGGGCCGAGCACGGTAGTTGGTCGACTTGCGCACGGCCGACTCCTCCTCAGTGAAGAAGTACAGCGCGAGCGATCGGCGGGCCATCCCCGGCGGGCAGGTCAGCGGGTCTGGGTGCCCATGGAAGCTGTCGAGTGAGGTGGTGAAGACCAGCATCCGATTGCCCTTGGGGGTCACCGTGCCCTGCTTGGCCGTCATGGCCTTGTCCCAGAGTTCGAGGTGACCGCCCCACTCGTCCCGCCATTCCTCGTTGAGGTAGAGCAGGATGTTGACCCGGCGGGCCCAGTTTTGGTGCACATGGTGGGTGCTGAAGTCGGCGTGAATGTTGAGGTGGCCGCCGCGAAGGGTTTGGTGCAGCCCGCCCCCGTCCATCGACCAGTCCGGCATGAGCCCCTGGATCCCGGTGATCTGCTCAAGCCAGGCGATGAAGTCCGGGCCGCAGAACTCCTTGGCGACGCCGGCAAGCGTGGGTCCCCAGGTG
>WBZP01000072.1_pt1 | contig 141124 bp, 147 predicted proteins | sample 5204301 | NCBI WGS metagenome assembly WBZP01 (sample SAMN12412401, study PRJNA552823) | activated sludge metagenome | isolation source: activated sludge from nitrification reactor of wastewater treatment plant... | place: USA: Pennsylvania | collected 2017 | reverse complement strand
GGCGTCAACCCCAGCGGTTCGGGCGACGAGGACACCAACAGGTCTTCGTAGCGGTGCGCACCCGGCAGCGGCGCCAGCCCCGACCCGTCGTCGACGTGGATCAGGCGCACCTGCGGCCGGGTCCGGAGCGCCTCGACGAGGGTCGGCCCGAACTGCGCGTGGTACATCACCGCGTCCGCTTTGGCGTTGTCCAGCACGTACGTCAGTTCGTCGGCGACGTAGCGGTAGTTGACGTTGAACGGCGCGACGCGGGCCTTGTAGGCGCCGATCATGCCCTCCAGGTAGGGGTTGCCGTTGGTCATGTACAGCGCGAGGTGGCTCTGCCCGGATTCGTGTCCGGCCAGTGCGGCGCGTTCGGTGCGGGCGCCCAGACCCCAGTCGTGCAGGACTCGGGCCAGCCGGCCGGTCCGCTCGTCGACCTGCCGGTAGCTGAAGTGCCGTTGCCCGAACACGATGCAGTCGCGGTCGGGCACCGCCGCGGCGACCGCCTGGAAGATCGCGGCCAGGTTGAAGTCCACCCGGCCACGCTACTTCAGGCCGGGGTCAGGTGGCCGCTGCCTCGATGCGGGCCGGAACGTGCTTGTGCCAGGGGGTGCCGGCGTACGCGTCGCGCCAGTCCGTCGAGGTCAGCGCATTCGGGGCGACGCCGGGGGTCCGCAGGCTGCCGTCGTCGTCGCGGTAGTCCAGACCGTACCCGTTGGGCAGCGACGCGTGGCCGGGCTGCATCGCGTCGCTGATCTCCACGGTGGCCTCGGCGCTGCCGGCGCGCGTGATGATCCGGGCGCGGCCACCATCGACCAGACCCAGTGTCCGCGCGTCGTCGATGCTGATCCGCAGCGCCCCGTCGGCGTCGCGTTTGCGCCAGCCGGGATCGCGGAAGATGTCGTTGGCGGTGTAGGCGCGCCGCTCACCGGCGGCCAGCACGATCGGGAACTCGTTGGAGGTCAGCTGGGCCGGAGTGTCCGGCAGGGCGCGGAGCGCGTCGATCATCTCGGGCAGTTCCAGATGGATCATGCGGTCGGCGTGGCCGATCAGCGTGAAGTCGTCGGGATAGTCGTGGACGGTGAAGGTCACCCCGGACGGGTTGGCCAGGATGGCCTCGAAAAGCGCGTTGCCGTCCCGGTGGCCGGCGCGGGTCACCGCCTCGGGGTAGGTCATGAATGCCTTCTGCGCGAGCCCCCACAGCGCGGCGGCACCGGCGAGCCCGTCGGGCAGGGTGGGGCCGAGGGTTTCGTAGAGCACGTAGGGCAAGGTCTTGGCGATCATCGGGCTGCCGGCCGCCGAGGCCAGGAACTGCTCGGAGAACGCCTCCAGCCCGCGCGCGGCCGCCCGGCGCAGGGGCGCCAGATCGGACTCGTCGACCACCCCGAGCGCACGGACCAGCCGGGACCAGATCTCCGGTTCGGGCAGGGTGCCCTCCAGTGGTTCGAACAGCCGGTGGCGCAGCTGAAAAGTGTTGTGCGGGAACTCCAGATTGAAGAACGTCGCCTCGGCCTTCTCGAACTGGGAGGCGGCCGGCAGCACGTAGTGCGCCAGTCGCGCGGTCTCGGTCATGGCCACGTCGATGACGACCAGCATTTCCAGCTGTTCGAACGCGGCGCGGCAGGCCGTCGAGTCGGCCAGCGAGTGCGCCGGATTGCTGCTCTCGACGATCATCGCCCGGAACCGGTCGGGGTGATCGGTCGCGATCTCCTGCGGAACGACATTGCTGGGAATCAGCCCGGAGATGATCGGGGCGCCGGTGACGGGGGTGCGCCCGACGCCGCCGGTGTAGCGGAACAGCGGCGCGAATACCGAATGCAGATGCTGCGCACCGCGTTTGGCGAAGTTGCCGGTGAGTATCCACAGCAGCTTGTTCAGATACGAGCACAGGGTGCTGTTGGGCGACTGCTGCACGCCGAGGTCCTCGAACACGGCCACGCTGTGGGCGCCGGCGATGCGGCGGGCCGCGGCGCGCAGCAGTTCGGCGTCGACGCCGCAGCGCTGCGCGTAGTCGTCGACCGGGACCTCGCACAACGCCTTCCTGACGGACTCCGCCCCGGTGACGTGGTGCGCCAGAAATGTTTCGTCACAGAGCCTTTCCTGGACCAGGATCGCGGCCAGGGCGGCAAGGCACCAGGCATCGGTGCCCGGTTTGACTCGCAGGTGGAAGTCGGCCATCTTCGCGGTGTCAGTGATCACCGGATCGATGACGATCATCGAACGCGCTGCGTCGCGGGCGATCTCGTTGAGGACCGTGCGGGCGCGCGGGAAACTTTGCGACATCCACGGGTTCTTGCCGACGAACACCGAGACCTCGGCGTGTTCGAACTCGCCGCGGGTGTGGCCGCCGTAGAGGTGGGCGTCGACCCAGGCCTCCCCCGTCTTCTCCTGCGCCAGTGCGCTGGAGCGGTAGCGCGACCCGATGGCCTTGAGAAATGCGCCGCTGTAGGCGCCGCCGAGGTGATTGCCCTGACCGCCGCCACCGTAGTAGAAGATCTTGTCGCCGCCGTGGGCATCGCGGATCGCGGCGAGCCTGCCGGCGATCTCGGTGATCGCGGTGTCCCAATCGATCTGCTCGAAGGTGCCGTCCGGGCGGCGGCGCATCGGGGCGGTCAACCGGGTGCGGTTGTTCTGGTAGTGGTCGAGCCGCAGGGCCTTGTTGCAGGTGTAACCCCGGGTGCCGGGGTGGTTCTTGTCGCCGCGGATCTTCGCCAGCGTGCGGCCGTCGGTCTGTACGACGATGCCGCAGTTGCATTCGCAGAGGATGCAGGCCGTGGGCTGCCAGTCACCGGTCATCCTAGGTACACTAATCGGTTTACTTTGGTGCGGTCAACGCCTCGTGGTCTAGATTCCCTCCATGGGACCCGAACTGTTCTCCATCGCCGGCAAGACCGCCCTCATCACCGGCGGCACCAGCGGCATCGGGATGATGATCGCCGAGGGCTACCTGCGCGCCGGCGCGCGGATCATGATCTCGTCGCGCAAGCCGGACGCCTGCGCCGCCGCGCAGGAGACGCTGTCGAAATTCGGTGAGGTGCACGCCATTCCCGCCGACGTCAGCCGTGAGGAGCAGTGCCGGGAGCTGATCGACGCGGTTTCGGCGCGCACCGACAAACTCGACATCCTGGTCAACAACGCCGGCGCGACGTGGGGCGCGCCACTCGACGAATTCCCAGTGGCCGCGTTCGACAAGGTGCTGACCCTCAACGTCAAGGCGCCCTTCCTGCTGACCCAGCTGGCGCGCCCACTGCTCGAGGCCGCCTCGGCCGCCGACGACCCCGCCCGCGTCATCAACATCGGGTCGATCGACGGCATCGTGGTGCCACGGATGCCCACCTACTCCTATTCGTCGTCGAAGGCCGCCGTGCACCAGTTGACCCGGCACCTGGCCCACGCGCTCGCCCCGGCGATTCTGGTGAATGCCATTGCGCCCGGGCCGTTTCCGTCGAAGATGATGGCCGCCACCCTCGAAGCGGTGGGCGACCAACTAGCGGCCCGTACGCCGGTCGGGCGGCTGGGCCGCGGCGAGGACATGGCCGGCGCCGCGATCTACCTGGCGTCGCGCGCCGCCAACTACGTCACCGGCGCCGTCATACCCGTCGACGGCGGCCTGAGCACCACGGCCGGCATCGGCGGCTGATCACCGGCTCCCCAGGTTCCGTTGGTGTGCAATTCACCCGGAATTCGATCACGCGAATTATAAATGAATTGTTGCGGCAGGGTGCCGCATTCCGGCCATTTAGGCAGCTGTACGCGTGTCTCAGATTCGCGCGCTTGTGATACCTTCCCTGTGCTAAATGGCAAACATCTTCCCCAGAGAGGGCACCCATAAATGGCGAAGCACCGGAAAGTTCTTTCACGCGCGCCGCAATTGCAATTGAGAGCGGGCATTGTCGGCGCCGCTGTGCTCGGGGGCGGATTCCTCGTCTCGCTGGTCGAGGCCGGCACCGCGTCGGCGGCCCCCGCCGAGCAGGGGACCACCTGTGTCCCCACCGACACCACCAGCTGCGCCACCTCCGGCTCGACCGGCAAGCTCGGGGCCGCCGGCCTGGCAGCCGCGACCGAACCGTTCAACATCTTCTGGGGCAACGGCACCGCCGAGCACCCGGACGCGGGCCTCTTCGCCGGCAACGGCTTCAGCTACGACGCCACCACCTGCGCCACCACCTGCAACGGCGGAAACGGCGGCTGGTTCAGCGGCAACGGCGGCAACGGCTGGGGCGGCGGCGACGGCGGCAACGCCGCGATGTACGGCAACGGCGGCATCGGGGGCGACGGCACCGCTGCGCATCCCGACGGCGGTAACGGTGGCAAGGGCGGCGACTGGGGTGGCACCAGCGGCACCGGCACGCTGGCCGGCACCGGCGGCGCCGGCGGCAAGGGGTACAGCGTGACCGGCGCCTCGCCGGCCGGGGCCACGGCTGGCAACGGCGGCGACGGCGGCAACGCCGGGCTTTACGCCGGTTCCGGCGGCGCCGGCGGGGCCGGCGGCAGCAGCATCACCGGTAACGCGGGCAACGGCGGCAACGGCGGCAACGGAGCCCTGCTGCCGCTGTTCGTCCAGGGTGCGGGCGGTGCCGGCGGCGCGGGCGGCTCGTCCACGGCCGCCGGCGGCGACGGCGGCGACGGCGGCGACGCCGGACTGACGGGTTCGGCCAACGGTGGCGCCGGCGGCACGGGCGGATCCGGTGGCGCGGGCGGGGCCGGCGGCAGCGGCGGCGACGGCGGCAACTCCGGACCGTTCGGCGGCAACGGTGGCGTCGGTGGAGCCGGTGGAGCCGGTGGAGCCAACACCGGGGGCACCGGCGGGGCCGGTGGCTCCGGCGGTGACGGCGGCAATGGCGGTCTGTTCGGCGGTGGCAGTGGCGCCGGCGGCAAGGGCGGCGACGGTTCCGACGGTTCAGCGGGCGGCGGCAAGGGCGGCAACGGTTCCACGCCCGCCAGCGGCGGCACCGGCGGCAACGGCGGCAGCGGCGGCTTCTCGTCCGGCTCTCCCGGCGGGGCCGGCGCCTCCGGCTCCGGGACAACCGGCGGCGCAGGTGGCACCGGCGGTGCGGGCGGCGGCGTCTGACCCGCCAGTGATCCAGCCAAGTGAGGGGTTGCCCGGTTCCGGGCAACCCCTCACTTGTCGGCTGGGCAGGCTGACGGCGGATGAATTCCGCGTTCGCACTTTTCCGGTCGAATCCGGAGAGGCTTATTTTCAATCCCGGGCGGTAATTGTCAGCATTCATCGTCCTAGGCGGGAACCTGGAGGAAAAAGCCTGGCAAATAATTGGTGCAGTTTTATTCCGCGCACGAATTCATCCACCCGTCGGAAACGGGTGGATGAATTACCTTCGGCTGCGGTTATCCGGCGGGCGGCGCCAATGGCGGGGCAACCGGAAGCGGATCCCCCGGCGCCGGTTCAGGGTCAGCGGGCGGCGGTGGTAGGACCAGACCGGGCAGCGCCCCGGGAACGTCCGGAAGGTTCTGCACCGGGCCCGCGGGAATGACCGTGCCCACCGGCGGCGCCGTGCCCGGCAGTGGCTGGCTGAGCTCGCCGATCGGCATCCGGCCGAGCGCCCCGTGCGCCATGGCGTGCGCGGCCTTCATCGCCTCGACGCGGGCGAACGGGCCCGGATCCGTCACCGGCGCCAGCGGATAGGGCGACACCTGGTCGGGCGTCGGCATCCGGTAGTTCATCGGGTTCAGGAACTGCCCGGCATCCAAGACGTTCACGTCCGGCGCGGCCGCCGGCGCGGTGCCCGGCAAAGAGGGAACCTGGTACTGACCCAGCAGGAAGTCGTTCATGCCCACCGGCGCCGCGCCGGGGATTGCGCCCAATGGCCCCAGGGCCAACAGGACGCCCGCCGCCGGGGCCGGCACCGGCGGCGGGGCGGCGGGCGCACTGGGCGCAGCCGGATCCAACGGGGGCAGCGGATCCGCCGAGGCGCCCGCCGTGAGACCGAGGGCGGTCCCCACGGCGACCGCACCGATCACCACCACTGAGCCGAATCGCCTACGCGTCAACATTTTTTGTCAGAAGACCTTCGCCACGCCGTAATAGGCGACGATGTCGTCGGCGTCGGTGCCCGAACTGGTCAGCACCGCGTACGAACGCAGCGAGGACGCGCCGACGCAGTTGTCCACCTTGATGTGGACGTCCTTGACGGTCACCCGCGTCGAACTACCCTTGAACGACTTCTTGTCCACTGAGACGTTGGTGATCGTGCCCGGACGCGGTTCCACTTCGATCTGGCCCTGGATCGGGACCGTCAAGCTGCCGAGCGTGACCGGTGCGGCTGCCGTGGGGTTGAATCCCAGCGTGCCGGCACCGATGCCGATCGAGCCGTTGAGCTTGATCTTGTCCATCTCGATGCCGCAACCGATCTGGTAGCCCACCTCGAGGGTTCCGCCCTTGACCTCACCCATTCCCGAGCCGGTGAACGTCGCGCCGACGACCCATTCGCGCGAGGACAGCGACGTCGTCAACGGCGCGACGGGCAACTGCGTCTCATCCTTCGCCGAGACCGTCAGTGTCCGGCCGTCCGGCGTATGGGCAATGCCCGGAACCTCGGAGGCGACCACGCCGGTGTCGACCGGTGGCGGCGGCGGAACAACGTCGGCGGCAGGCGTGGCGGGCGCCGCTGCAGGGTCCGCAGGCGCCGGATCCGCGAACGCGGCCGGCGTCGCGCCCAGCGGGGCCAGCATGCACACTGCGGCCAAAGTGGCGAAACGATGCATCATGTCGTGCGAAGACCTTTCGTGTCTCTTGTGGGCAGAACCGGTTCGGGCTGTCCCGCGGTCAGACGACCTTGGTGACGCCGAGATAGGTGACGACGTCGTCGGTGTTGTCGGTCGAACTGGTCAGGGTCGCATACGACCGGATGAACGATTGGCCGGCGCAGCCGTCGATCTTGATGCGGAAACCGGTGATCGAGACTCGCGAATTGGTGCCTTTGAACGATTTCTTGCCCACCGGAACGATGTTCACCGTGCCGGGCTTCAGGGCGATCTTGATCTGCTGGCTGAGCGACGGCGCCAGGGTGACCGGGAAGATCGATCCGTTGATGATCGGGATGCCGATGCCGGGGTTGATGCCGGCCGACGTGATCGACTCGACGTAGTCCTGGGTGATGCCGCAGCCGATCTGGTAGCCGGCCTCCAGCGTTCCGCCGGCCAGCTTGGTGCCGCCGTCACCCGTCACCCCGCCGATGAACGTGCCGTCCACCAGATACTCGCGAGAGGTGGGCGCGCCCGTCAGCGAGGCCACCGGCTCCATCGACTCGTCCTTGCCCGACACGATCACCTGCCACCCGTCCGGCGTCGTGAGAACACCCGGCGCGGCCGACGGGATCGGTCCGGCCGGCCCACCGGGAGCCGACGGCGGAACGGGGTTGCCGGCCGGTACGGCGGGTGGGTCGGCAGCCGGGTCCGCCTGCGCGAGCGGCAGGGATCCCAACAGTGGGGCCAACACGCATACAGAAGCCACGGTGGCAAAACGATGCAACATGTGGGGTTGCGCCTCTCGTTCTCGCGATCCCGGCGGGATCTGTCCGTCGAACTATCAATGGATCTGCTGTCCAAACGGTAAACACAGCAACAATTTTGGGGGCCAATTGATATCAGCGCGATTCTTGCGAGGCGTACCGTCCGCGACAGCTCCACTCACAGCACCCTGGCAGGAGGAAATATCTATCGGGATCGCCGTCCGTCCGCTATCTTCTTCCGCCATCTTCGTCCGTGTCCGATTTGTTCAGCCGGAGTTCAATTCCCGTTAGCCGTGCTGACCAGTCGATTCAAGGTGCCGGTGCGAGTTTGACTCGACCTGTCCACCGCGGACGTGTTCTTCGGTCGGTAAGTGTCCTGCTGCCCGGGGCTTTCCGAGAGCGACGAGAGGGATCGAATGAACGCCACGGCCACGCGCCGAAAGACGGCAGTCGCGCTCCTGGCGGTCGGTGCGGTACTGGCCGCCGCCCCAACCGCGGCGGCCGAACCCGACGTTGCGCCGGCCGCGGTCGGTCCCGAGCCCGCGGCTCCCGCCGAGGACAGTCCGTCGTCCATTGCGTGCAAACAGTTCTCGGCGGCGCTGAGCTACGCCGCCTCCAACTACGAGGACTTCGCCTACGCCAGCGCCGGCGGCGGCAACTACGTCGACTACGCCAACCCCGAAGTGCGGAACTCGAACGTCGTCGGCCGCACCGCACTGCGGGAGGCCGCCTCAACCGCGTGGGGCGCATCGACCACGCCCGGGCTGTCCGGGGACATCTCCGCGCCGATGCAGTCCTGGTCGCTGCGCGCGACGAAGCTCCTCCTGGTGATGGGTGTGCACGGTGGCGGCAACACGCTCAACGACACCGCGAACGCGCTCAACGCCGACGCCCACAACACGCAGATGGCCTGCGCACTTGCCGGCACTCCGGCCGTCTGAGCGCGGGCTTAGCAGGACTGCCCGGCTCCTCCTCACCGCGTTCCGCGGCGCATCGTCGACGGGCTAGCCGCAATCGATCTCGGCGATCGCCTGCGCGGTGTCCAGATCGCCGTAGGCCATCGAATACCGTTGCGCCAGAGCAAGAGCAATGTCGGGGCGCTGCCACAACTCCCCTGCGCTGGCGGTAGCCAGCCAGGTGCACAGACCATGGGCGACCGAGGCCCGGTAGCGCAGACGGATCTCGTCGGGTTCCGGCAGTTCGGCCGCCGGCAACCCGAGTGCGTCGCGGTACTCCTCGAGCAGCGCGTCCTCGTGAGCGCGGCGATCCTCGGTGGTCAGCGCCCCCTGCAGGAAGTACCCGAGATCCAATGACCAGTTGCCGCGGCGCAGCACCTGCCAGTCCAGGAATCCGACCTCGCCGCCGGGCAGCAGGTAGGTGTTCCCGATATGCGGGTCGCCGTGCAGCAGCGTCTGCGGGGCCCGGGTCAGACTGCGGATGTACGGCTTCCAAATGTCGTCGACGAGTTGGTCGATGCTCAGCGCCATCACCGCGGCCGGCGTGTCCTCCGACAGCCTCTCCAAGGCGGCGGGCAGCGGCGCGTACTGCATACCGTCCCACGGCACGAAAGGTTCGACCCAGTCCAGTCGCGCATCATCGGAAATCCTTTCGCCCCAGTATTTTCCGTGCATCCGCGCCAGTCCGCGAACACCGCTGGCGGCTTGCTGCGGCGTGAGCGGGCGGGTGGCGTCCCGCGGATCGGCGCCGCGGGCGGTCAAATCCTCCATCACGATGACGAAGTCCTCGGCCGCCTCGTCGATGAGTGTCGCGTAGACCACCGGATGTTCCAGCGGCAGCGGGATAGCGGTGGCGAACAGCCGCGGCTCGTGGAACAGGCCGCTGGTCAGTTTGATCAGCTCACGATGGTCCGGATCGACACCCTTGACGAAAACCGTTGCAGGACCGTTGCCTTCGGCGTAGGTGACCGCCAGCCGAGCGCGCCGGTTGGTGCCGTCGTCGCGGGTCTGCACCGCGACCGCATCGACGACTGCACCCGGGTGCGAATCGGCCAGCGCGGCCGTCATCCATTGCGGCGTGATGTCGTCCCATCGGGCCGGGATTCTGAGCGAAGGCAGCGTCACGATGGCGAGCCTAGCGCGCCGATTTCCGGATCCGCGGCCGAACCTACTCCTATACTCTGACCACGCCGAACCGACGGGAGTCGCCGATGTCCGACGCGCACGGTGACCTTCCGCAGCGCAGATCCCCGCGGGCGTCGGAGCGTTCGTCGTTGTCGGGCATCGTGCTGCAGTGCGTGTTGCGCGTCCTGCTGCTGGTGTTCATCGTGATCACCCTGCTACTGGAACCACCCAACGCCAAGCAGGGCGTATGCCTTGTCATTCTGGGCGTCTACGCGGGGGCCGTGACGCTGTGGTCTACCGCGCTGCTGCGCCCGGAGTCACGGCACGAGATCAGCGGCGGGCGCACGCTGGCGCTGGTCATGCTGGGTGCGGATCTTACTGTGGTGGCGGTACTTTCGGTGCTGACGGGCCTGGCGTCGCCGATGAGCTGGACGTCGGACGTGTTGAGCACCGCGCTGTTCCTGATACCGCTGATCGCCGCCGCCCAGCTGGATCCCTTTGTCAGCGGGGTCATCGCCGTGCCGACGCTGGCGACCTATCTGGCCGTGGCGTGGATCAACCAGTCGGCCAACGAAGAGCCGTGGGGCGCGATTCTTTTCCGCCTCCTGGTGCTGGCGGGCCTGGCCGGCGGATCGGTGGCCTTGTCGCGGATCCAGCGGGCCAAGGTGGAAGCCGTCGAAGACCTGGCGGTGCAGCGCAGCCACCTGCTCGAGGAGCTGCTCAACCTGGAAAAGCAGGAGCGCCAGACGCTTTCGGAACGACTGCACGACGGAGCCCTGCAATACGTGATCGTCGCGCGCCAGGACATCGACGACGCCCGGACCGGGTCCGGCGAGGCAGTCGACCGGGCCGATTCGGCACTGGCGGAAGCCACTCATCTGCTGCGCGACGTCGTGCGGGAACTGCACCCGGCGGTGCTGGCCTCGGCGGGACTGTCGGCGGCCCTGGGCGCTTGGGTCGACGGTATCGGAGCCCGATCGGGCATGACCGTGCACTTCGACGTCGGCAGCTGGCCCGACGGAGGCCCGACACCCGCCGATGCGCTGCTCTACGGCGCGGCGCGCGAGATAGCCACCAATGCGGTGAAACATGCTCGGGCGCAGAATCTTTGGATCGAGATCGGCCGCTCCGGGGACGACGCGTGGGTGCGCGTCTCCGACGACGGGGTCGGTATCGATTTCGAGGCCGTGGCGAACAGCGTGCGGGACGGTCACATCGGTATGGCGTCGACGCGCGCGAAGGTTCAGGCGGCCGGCGGCACGTTCACGGTACGACCGACGACCCCGGGTACCGAAGTGGAGATCTCGGTGCCGGTCGACTGACTCGGCCGGGGAGGTTCAGCGGTAGTACAGCTCGGAGCCGGTGGGATAGCCCCCGCCGGTCGTGGTGACGTGCACATGGTCGTAGTGGCCGTAACCGGACCCGTTCGGACCGCTGGGTGTGTAGTAGGTGCCGCGCCAGATGGCGTCCTGGATACCCAGCCGATCGGCGTTCTGCAGCACGTAGGCCACGATGCGGTCGCCGAGCGCGATGCCCGCCTCACTCATCGGGTTGGGGATCATCACGTCGAGCGCCAACCCGTTGGGGTGCCACCGCAGCGCATCCGGTCGCACACCGCCGATGTTCTGGATCTCCGGGAAGAGCGCGCTGATGAGGCGGGCCGCCAGGATCGTCCTGACCTGCAGCCCACTTTCGGGCGCCTTGCCCACGGGCAGCAGTTGGGGATTGGTGACGACCCGCAACCGTGCCGCCGCAGAAACCTCCGCGGCGATCGGTTCCGCGCTGTTCTGGACGACGGTGCGCACCGGAGCGACACCGGGAGGCAGCGCGACGATCTGCGCGCAGCAGTCGGCGGCAGCTGCGGCGACCGGCGCTGCGGCGGGCGCAACGGCGTACGGGTGGGCGTCGGCGACGACGGCCAGGGAGGCTGCGGACGAAGCGATCAGCACAGCGACGGCCGAAGACGACATCCGTCGTCTGGCCGGGTCACGTCGATTCATCTACGGCACCTCGCGCGCCAATCCGGGGTGACATGTCACCGTTACCAGACCGTGATAATAACCGGAATTTGCGCCCGTGCTTAAATACAACCGCTGTATTCGTGCTGGCCACGTCCCGCCGAGGTACTGCAAGGTGGCCACTGGCCTGCGAAAACCTGGGTGGTCCCGGCTGGGATCGAGCCAGCGACCCGCCAGTTTGGCCCTATTTTGGCCCTGAAATGTCCTATGTCAGATTTCATATGACTATTGCCCCTGTAGCACATGGCGGCACGGTGGTTAGTGTCCTGGAAACTGACGCGCTGACATGGGGCAGTCCAGCCGAGCCGGAAGGGCCGATGACCACACCACCACCGAAGCCGCCTGGCCCACCTGCCAGCTCACCCGCGGCCATCGCGCGCGTATCGGTATCCGACATTCGTTCGGCGATCTTGCCCCTGCGGTTGATTTTCTGGGGCGCTCTGGTCGTCGTCCTTGACCTCACCTACAGCCAAACGACGAACGGTGTGGGATGGCGGTTTGATTTCCTCAACGATGTCATCGGGATGTTGATGATCGTGTGGGCAACATCCCGATTGGGCAGAATCCGCATGGATGGTCGATACCGGACCGCCATGCGGTTTGTGACGATCGCGGCGGTTTTTTCGCTGCTGGATGCGATCCATGGCCATTTCATCTACGACATTCCGCCGGCCGTTGCGTATTTCTTCTCGGTAGTCGGTGTCGTGGCGTTGATCGCCACCGTGGTTTTCTGGGTGGCGATGCGCCGGCTGAGCGAAGCGGCGGGTCTCCAACGATCGGCACGGAGCTGGAAAACCACCACCTTGTTGTTCGTGATTGTGTATCTGATTCCGATCGGAGTGCTTTCCGGCGCGGCAGCGATTGCGACTGCGAGGGGATCGTCATTCAGATCGCCATTGAACCTCGAATTGGGGTCGGTCAGTCCGCTGCCCGTGCTGGGTGCTCTGCTGCTCCTGCTGGTGTTCTGCGTACCGTTGGTTCACTTCTTCATATCCACCTCTCGGATGAGGGCCGACGCAGAACTGTCCCCGCAACAACGACAAGCCGACGAGGCCGAACCCCAGCCCGACGAACCCGAACCACAACAAGCCGCCGACGAACCCCAAGCTGTGCAGGCCGCGGTTGCGCCCGTGACGGGTGACCGCTCACGGACATTGATCAGGGTGCTGGCGGTCGCCACCGCGCTCGCCGTGATCGCTGCCGTCGTCGGCTTCGTGCAAGCCGCACAGGCCAGGCATGAGAAGGACCGGACGTTCCGTGAGGCGACGAGCCTCCGGCTGGCTGCCGAGGCCCGGTCGATGCTCGCGCAGACCCGTCCCGGAGGCGATGTGCGCGCCTTCCAGCAACTGGTGGCGGCCCGGCGGCTCGCCCAAACGCCCGATGACGGCCCGCTGCGCGACGCGCTGATGGACAGGATGAGCACTCTCAAAATCATCGAGGTACCTGATCCGCTGGACATCGGCATCGACACCGTCGCGTTCAGCCCCGACGGGAAGCGCATCGTCTCCGGCAGTCTCGACGGCGTCGCGCGATCCTGGGATGCGGCCACCGGCCAACCCATCGGCGATCTGCGGCCGGGGGCCACCGGCCAGCCCGTCGGCGGCGACGAGCGGCCGTATGACGCGCACGACACGGTCGAAAGCGCGGCTCTCGGCCCCGACGGCGGCCGCATCGTCACCGGCCACCGGGATGGCACGGTGCGGGTGTGGGATGTGGGCACCGGCCAACAGATCGGCGACCCGCTGACCGCGCCGGGTATCGGCGTTGTCGACAGCGTCACGGTCAGCCCGGACGGCAAGCGGATCGCCGCCGGGTGTTCGGGTGCTGATGGGTTCAGCGTCCATGTGTGGGACGCGGAAACGCGCCGACCCGTAGGCCAACCGGGGACCGCCGACATGGGGACCGTGGAAAGCGTGGCGTTCAGCCCGGACGGCAAGCGCCTCGCGTCCGGCAGTGACGATGGCACCGTGCGGCGGTGGGACGTCGACACCGGCAAACCGATCGGTCCGCCGATGACAGGCCACACGAGCTGGGTGAAGAGCGTGGCGTTCAGCCCCGACGGCAAGCGGATCGTCTCCGCCAGTCTCGATGCCACCGTGCGGAGGTGGGACGCGGCCACCGGCCAGCCGATCGGCCAACCGATGACCGGCCACACCGACTGGGTGCTGAGCGTGGCGGTCAGCCCCGACGGCAGCCACATCGTCTCGGGCAGCCGGGACACCACCGTGCGGCTGTGGGACGCCGACACCGGCCAACCGGTCGGCCAGCCGTTCATCGGCCACACGAGACCGGTGGCGACCGTGGCGTTCAGCCCCGACGGGCACCGGATCGTCTCCGCCGCCCATGACTCCACCGTGCGGGTGTGGAGTGCGGACCCCGGCCCACCCGTCGGGCGGCCGCTGACCGGGCACACCGACGACGTGAAGAGTGTGGCGTTCAGCCCCGACGGCAAGCGGATCGCCTCCGGCGGCGGCGACGGCATGGTGTGGCTGTGGGACGCGGCAACCGGCCATCCGATCAGTGGCTCAATCACCGGCCGCGAAGGTCTCTCCGTGGAAAGCCTGGCCTTCAGCCCCGACGGCCGCCGCATCGTCTCGGGCGGTGGGAGCTCCGTGCGGCTGTGGGACGCCGACACCGGCAAACCCATCGGCCAGCCGATGACTCACCGCGGGGTGAACAGCGTGGCGTTCAGCCCCGACGGCAAGCGGATCGCCACCGGTAGCGGGGATGATGGCGGCACTGTGCGGCTGTGGGACGCCGACACCGGCCAACCCATCGGACCGCCGATGACCGGCGACACGAGCGGGGTGAGCAGCGTCGCGTTCAGCCCCGACGGCACGCGTATCGCCTCCGGCAACCATGACGGCACCCTGCGCCTGTGGGACGCCGACACCGGCCAACCCGTCGGCCAGCCGATGACCGGCCACCGAGGCTCGGTGTATGCCGTGGCGTTCAGCCCCGATGGCACGCGGATCGCCTCGGGCGGCGGGGACAGCACCGCACGGCTGTGGGACGCGGCCACCGGACAGCCCGTCGGCGACCCGATGAAAGACACCGACCTGATCTTGAGCGTGGCGTTCAGCCCCGACGGCAAGCGGATCGCCACCGGCGGCCGCAGCAGGACGATCCGGCTGTGGGACGCCGACACCGGCGCGCCCATCGACCAGCCGCTGACCGCCAACAACATGTTCTCGGTCAACAGCGTGGCGTTCAGTCCCGACGGGAGCTTTCTGGTGTCCGGCGGCGACGACGACACCGTGCGGCTTTGGCTCACCCCCGATGCTGCGGCGGCCATGTGCGCCAAGCTGACCACCAACATGAGCGAATACGACTGGGATCAGTGGGTGTCGCCGAAGATCGACTACATCAAAGCCTGCCCGGACCTGCCGATTTCGTCCTTGCTCTGACACGTCCACCGACGGCACCATCATCCGGATACGCCGTCGCGCCCTGCTGGATCGGTGGACGGCCGACTCACGTGCTCCGGTCGTTCGGGAGATGTTGGCGGCTATGCGATCAGGGGGTTCATCCAGCGAAGTCCCGGGAACCGCATGAAATCCGTATCTCGGCGACTCTTGGATGGGTAGCGATTCGGAGGAACGCACCGATCGTTTGCCAGGGCAAGCCGACTCGGCTGTCGCCCCCAAGCACTTCTGCTAGCCAGGATGCGGCGGCACCGGGTGCATGAGCAGGATCACCGAGGGACATCTGGTCCGCCACTACCAGGGAGTGGCGGGCGGACGTGACGCGGCCCTGCTCGACATCGCACAAGACCATGCCTTGCATCTTCTGCATGAAGCCGGCCTGTTCGACCACGGCCTGATCTTCAAGGGCGGTACCGCACTGCGCAAGTTCCGTGCCGGCAATGCCGGTCGGTTCTCCACCGACCTCGACTTCGCAGCGCCGGGCGAAGATCTCGCGCTCGCCGTTCTTGAAGCGCTCGACGGCGCCGAGTTCGATGGTTTCGCCTTCGCCGTCGAGAATCTGGGCGATGACGGCCGACGAGGCGACCTGATTGTCCAAACTCCATTCGGCCGGCCACGGCCAGGCACCTGGTACCTGACCGCCAATCGTCTCCGTGAACAACTCCCGCGCGGTGTCGCCCCCGCAAAGTAAGGTCAGCTTCGTTTGATGCTTGACTAGACGCCTCGCGCTGGAGGCCTACGACCGCATGGCCGAAGCGATCGCCAACAGCGGCACGGGCTGGACGCCGCTCGCCGATCCCCCGCCGGCCACGGCCCCCGTCACGCCGAATAGCCAAGTAACGGAACAACAATGCCACTGGCCATCGAAACGGGACTCCTCAAAGACCTTGGGAAGTTGGAGAAGCCGGTCTACAACCGGGTCACCGAGATCTTCGACGAGTTCGACGCCGCCACCCACGCCAGGCCCGTCGAACCATGAACGTGTCCTACGCGGCAATCCTGATCAGCCTGGGTTCCCTCGTTTTGGGCATCGTGGATTATCAGTACCACGCGGTACGCGTACGTCCGCGAGTTGCAGACCCCGCTGCGCAACGAGCTGCGGAACAACCTGCACCGGTTCGACTACTGGCGTATCGAGAAGACACTCAACCAGCTTCAGGGCCGCATTCCGTCCGCCGACGTCGAGGGCGAGCTATCTGCGCTGAGCGAGTCCATCGCTCTGACCAAGGGCAGCTTCGTCGCCCCCACGCCTCAACAGCTCCAGACCCTGGTCGACAGCTTCGAATCGGTCCGCGCCGCGTTCAACGAGACCCGAAGGCCTCCCACGAGCGACGAAGTCTTCGACGATGGTTACCAGGCGAAGCAACTCGCGAACCTGATCGAACACTTCACCGCCCTGCGCCGTGAAATCCGCTGCGTTGTAGATGGTTTGGATTCAATTCAGACCAAACCGATGACTCGTCGCAAACAGATCAAGCAGTTCAAGGCCCTTGATCGGTAAGTACGAGGATGACTCTGCTTCAGACCGTCTTCACCGGAAACCGCATCATCCAAGTGTCGGACCGCAGACTCACTCTCAATGGGAGGTGTTCGACGGTGAGTACACCAAGCTGGTCTGCTGGAACCAGACCTTCTCGGCGGGGTTCACCGGTATTGCCCGCATCGACCGGCGAGCAAGGAAGTCGACGGCGGAGTGGATTGCCGAAGTCCTCTGCGACTACCCCGCGTTCGTTCCCGGTGTGCAGGCACTGCGTCAGGAGGCGCAGAACCGAGTCTCCAAGTTGCCGTGGGCCGACCCTTGTGACGCCAAAAGTGTATTGCATTTTTTGCGTTAACGGTAATACACTTTAAGGAGTGAGGATCGCGATCCGGCCCAGCGCCCGAGCGCACCTCATCACCGACGATGAAATCAGAACTGTGATCACATACCCCGCGTTGCGCATCGGGCTTGCCCCACGTCGGGTCAACACCGCACCCGCACTGTTCATCGGCCCAGCCACTGACGACCAGCCATGGATCGAGGTCATCGCCGACCTGATCAACCCCGACGTTGCCGAGGTGTTCCACGCAATGATCCTTCGCCCGAATCTTCTTGCACGCCTTGGCCTCGATGGACTGACCGACCCCGACTACGGCCAACAACGAGCCCGAAGCCCAAAGGAGTGATCACTATGGGCAAGACCCGAATCTCCGATGCCGAGTACGCCGAGATGGCTGCCGGTTACGAGGCCGATCCCCCCACTGCGGCCGAAGTCACGTCAGTCGAGGCGAACCCGGCTTTTCTGCCCAAGGGCCGACCGGCCAAGGGAGCCCCGACCACCGGCAAGACACCGGTCCTGGCGATCCGGCTTCCGGAATCACTTCGCAATGAGCTGACGCACTCAGCGGAGTTCCAGGGAGCGACAGCCTCGGAGATGGTTCGCCGCGCCGTCGCAGACAGTGTGGCGTTCTACGTGGTCTGGGAGCAGACGTTTGACAGTGACGAATGGCAGTGGGTCCGCTTCGACAAGGCACTGACACCTCAGGGCGCCGAGGAGATGTTCGAACACTTCTCACGCCTGGCGCGCATCCATGGCTACCGCCGGGTGCAGATCCGCCATGGCCGCGACGAGGTTGTCAAAGAGTGGGTTGCTGCGGGGCACGGCCACCGCTGACAGAACGTGGACTTCATGGCCATCGCGACCCTGGTGGCCGGCGGCGCGACAGCGGAAATGAAAGTGGTTGACATAAAGCGGGATTCGATGCTCACTGCGTTCGCGGCCTACGCCGACACGCATGAAGCCGCGTCGGTTCGGCGAGGCGGCCACCGCGAAAAAATGAGTGCGGATGTCGATTGCCCGGCAGGCGTGACGGTCGCGAGTTGCTATTTGTCCGGTGTCGCCAGGATCTTGAACAGCATGTTGTTGACGTCGGTGAGCGCTTGAATATCGGCGGATCGACGCAGTTCGCCGAGGCGTGATTTGCGCATGCTGGTGACCAGGCCGGGTGCGGCCCACGACGTAGCGTCCAACGGGATCCCGAATCCGCTGTCGGGATCCCGGTCGAAGATCGGAACGACGATCACGGTGGGTTCGCTGGGGATCTCGTTGTAGACCGTCGAGGAAATGACCAGGACGTCGGGCCCGGCGCCGGTGCTCCAGATTTCGCCCCGCCGCGGTGTGCTCAACGGGTGCCCAGTTCGTCAAGGTTCTGGTCGGCCCAGGCTTCGCTGAACGCGACCACCTCGGGGTGTTCTTGCATCCAGCGGTCGTGTTCTGCGCATCGGCGCCGCATGTCTTCGTGGTCGAGCAGCTGCTCGATGAAGGCGTTCATCGAGAGACGATCGTCTTCTGCATACCGTCGCACGGCCGCATAGGCGTTGTCGGACAGCCGGAGTGTCACGGTCTTTGCCATCGCGCAATGATAGCGAGCTGTGCTGTCAGAGACTGGCAGCGCTCATTATGGGCGCGGCATGATGGCAGTTCGCGGCTTTACCACCAGTAAGCCGCAGCTGTTCGAGTGCGCGCCGGCAGCTCGGGCCTTCCAGGGCTGGAGGCCGAAGACGGCCACCTCCGGTAGGCGCTCTGCGGCCGTCTGCTTACAGCACTGAATCTGTCGGACCTTTCAACAACCAGCGTCACACCAACCCGTCCTGGCCATCAGGCCAAACCAGATCGAGCCCGGCCGGACGGCAATGCCCCGGAGTGGCGCCGGCCAGCACCGCCATCACGTTGCGGCCGGCCGGCTCCGATGATTCCACCAGCTTGAGCATCAAGTGCGTCTCGAACGACATCACACACCGATTGTCGCCGATGAGCCGACAATCGCCCGGAAAGACTTTGACCCCATTTTGGCCCGATAGACAGGTCAGTGACCTGCAAAGACTCTGGGTGGTCCCGGCTGGGATCGAACCAGCGACCTTCCGCGTGTGAGGCGGACGCTCTCCCGCTGAGCTACGAGACCTGACGAACGAGGTCGAAGACTAACACGGAGACGCCGCCGAACCGGAATCCGTCATCCGGCCCCCGGTTTCAGCTGCCCGTCACGCCTGCGCGCGGTAGTTTCTGCACCATGAAGTACGTTTCGCTCGTGATCGCGGTCGCCGCCGTGGCGGTCGGCACCGCACCTGCGGCGGCGGCCGATCTGGACTCCTTCACCTCGCCGAGCGGGAACATCGGCTGCATCATCTACGAGGAATACCTGCGCTGCGACATCGCCGAACGCGACTGGTCGCCGCCACCGCGTCCCGCCGACTGCCCCAGCTTCACCGGTTACGGCCAGGGCATCGGCATGGACGCGCACGGACCGGCCGCCTTTGTGTGCGCCGGGGACACCGCGCTCAATATGGGGCGGCCGCTCGGGTACGGCCAGACGCACAGCTCGCAAGGTTTCACCTGCACCAGCGAGGAGGCCGGGCTCCGGTGCACCAACGCCGATGGACACGGCTTCCGACTCGCCCGCCAAGCCTATGACCTCTTCTGAGACTCGGCCGGGACACGTTTGATCATGCGAAGCAAGGGATTTGTGCCTCCCAGCCCAAGTGCACTATCGTCGTGCTTCGCGACGGGCGACGATCTCGCCCGTGGCACGCGGATGTAGCGCAGTTGGTAGCGCATCACCTTGCCAAGGTGAGGGTCGCGGGTTCGAATCCCGTCATCCGCTCGAAGGTGCGAAGGCATCAACCCCAGCGGTGGAGTGGCCGAGTGGTGAGGCAACGGCCTGCAAAGCCGTGCACACGGGTTCGATTCCCGTCTCCACCTCCGAGTTGGACCCGGCGCGATTAGCTCAGCGGGAGAGCGCTTCCCTGACACGGAAGAGGTCACTGGTTCAATCCCAGTATCGCGCACCAGCATTACCGCATTTCAGAGGAAGTTTTTAAGCCTCAGCCCGGCGCATGTGCCCAAAGCGTGCCCAATCAGTCGGAATCTGCGGGTTCTCTCGATGATCGTCGCCCGGTGGGTCAAACATCGCGAACCCCGCCGTGGGTCGGTCGACACACCGCAAGATTTGCCCAGAACCCGCAACGCGAACGCGTTTGCGGTCACGCATCCCACGCGATCGTCCCGGCGAACACGTCCTTTAGCACTGGTTTGACTCCCGATACGTCCCAGGTAACAATTTCACAGCCAAGTGCGTGTTTGTTGCCAGCAGCGCATTGGTGTGGTGAATGATGGGATTCGCCCGGCATTGAGGAAGTGATGACAAGATGTCAACCACCATGGTCGCGCTCTACCTGGCCTGCGGGCTGGTCTGCACCACGCTGGCACTCGACGTGACCGACCACTTCTCTCAGCGTCAGTCCGCCCCCCACCGCATGGCATACGCGCTCATCGGCGGACTGCTCTGGCCCGTCGTGCTGGTCGGCCTGGTCCAACTCGGCGTCATCCTCGCCGTGTCCCGCCGGATAGCTCGTGCCCGCCGCGCCGGCGATCTGATCCCGTCGTAACCCACCGCCCCCGCCCGTCGTGATGTGCCATCATGCGACCATGCGTCGCTGGCTGTTGGTTCTGATCGCACTTCTCCCGATTCTCGCCCTGGCCGTCCCGCCGGCCCAGGCGGCACCCGCCGAAACCACCGTGGCCACGCCCATCGGCCGCATCGGTGACACGCTGCGCGTGCACAACGGCGATCTGATCGCCGACGTCACCGTGGTGAGCGTGACGCCCTCCGCCATACCGCCCGGCTGGGGCTATCCCCCACGGCCGCCGCGCGAACAGGTCTGGCGCGCCAACATCGTCGTGCAGGCGGTCCAAGTGCCGACGCCGTCGACCATGGTCGTGTCCTTTCAGTTCCGCGGGGTGACACCGACCGGGGATGCCTATGAGCCCCGCGCCAACGACGACCCCGCCGACCTGAGAACGGCACTGGCCAACGCACCGCAGGGGGCGACGGTTGCCGGTGCGGTGTTCTGGGACTGCTACCGCGATCTGGTGTCGCACGTGGTGCTCATCGACAAGAAGAGCGGAATCCATCTGGCGCAGTGGAACCTGTGAGGGTCGCTCCGGCAACTCCTGCTGACCTCACCGCACTCGCCGCCGTCGCAGCCGAAACCTTCCCGCTGGCCTGTCCCCCGTCGGTGACCGCCGCGAACGTCGCCGCGTTCGTCTCGGCCAACCTGTCGGCCGAAAAGTTCGCCCACTATCTCGCCGACACCGGCCGCGCGGTGTTCGTCGCGCGCGACGACACGCGAATTCTCGGCTACGCCATGCTGATTCGCGGCGCACCGACCGACCCCGACGTCGCGCACATCCTGCCGCGGCACCCCGTGGTGGAGCTCTCCAAGATCTACGTCCTGCCCGACGCGCACGGCGGCCCGGTCGCCGCCGCTCTGATGAACGCAGCGATCGACGACGCCCGTCATCACGGCGCCGGCACGGTGTGGCTCGGCGTCAATCAGAACAACGAACGCGCCCAACGTTTTTACCGCAAGCATGGTTTCACCGTCGGCGGGACCAAGTCATTCCGGCTCGGCGACGCGGTGGAAGACGACTACGTGATGACGCGGACGCTAGACCCGCTCCAGCCCGGCGGCGGTCAGCGCCAACAACCGTGACATCGCACGCAGGGGGCGGCACCAGCCGGGCGACCAGCCGCTCTGGCGACACCGTCGGGTGGCGATCCACCAGACGGGCCGGTGCGGGGGCGTTCATGCGCAGAACCGCAGCGACGTGCTGCAATCGTTCTCATGGGCCAACCCGACGCTGGGACGCAACTCACACTGCTCGACACCGCCGAACCGGTTCCCGAGTCCCGGTTGCCACAGCTGTACGCCTACCCGGAGGACCTGACGCGGTGTTGGGTGCGCTCCAACTTCATCAGCAGCCTCGACGGCGGCGCGACGTCCGACGGGAAGTCCGGTGGCCTGGCGGGCCCGGGCGACAAGGCACTGTTCGGCCTGATGCGTGAACTGGCGGACGTGATCCTCGTCGGAGCCGGCACGGTGCGCATCGAGAACTACGGCGGCGCGAAGATGTCGGCGGCGGCCCGGCACGCCCGCCGCGACCGCGGCCAATCCGAGGTGCCGCCGATCGCGATCGTCACCCAGTCCGGGCTGCTCGACCGCGACATGAAGGTGTTCACCCAGACCGAGGTGCCCCCGCTCGTCCTGACCGCCGCCGCCGCCGTGACCGCCACCCGCGAGCGGCTCGGCCCGGCCGCCGAGGTGCTGACCTGTTCGGGTGAGGACACCGCAGCCGTGGACATCGCGGCGGTCCTGGCCGCCCTGGCGGCCCGCGGGCTGCTCCGGGTGCTCACCGAGGGCGGCCCCAGCCTGCACTCCACCCTCATCGAGACCGGCGTGCTCGACGAGCTGTGCCTGTCCGTGGCGCCCCTGCTGGTGGGCGGTCGGGCCCGCCGGATCGCCACCGGCGCCGGCCATGTGCAGACCGAGATGCGCCGGGTACACCTGCTGGCCGACGACGCCGGCTATCTGTACGCACGCTACGTGCGACGGTGAGCTGTCCCACCCGGGCCCGCCGGCTCGCTACTGTGGTCTGCGTGAATCGGTCCGTCCCGTTCGCCGCACCGCTCCTGGCGGCGGCCTTTGGTCTGTCCTGGATCCTGTCCGGATGCGTACCGCTGCTCGGCGCGAACCCGCGGTATGCCACCGACTCCGGGCGCCCGGGCGGATCGGCGCCCGGTCCGACCACCCCGGCACCCGCGGGACCGCCGGAGATCGCGGCCCCCAAGAACGACCTGGCCTGGGCCCCATGCACCCCGCAGGTGTTCGGCGACGCGGGCGTCGCCGCCCCGCCCGGCGTCATCCTGGACTGCGCGACCTACGACGCCGACCTGGATCCGATCGGCGGAGCCAGCGGCACCGTGGCCATCGGCGCGGTACGCGCGCGCACCAGCGCGACGCCGGCCGACGCCGGACCCCTCGTGATGACCACCGGCTCGGACATCCCCACTTCGGTCCAGCTGCCGCAGTGGCTGTCCCGTTCCGGTGCCGACATCCTCAAGACCCGGCCGATCGTCGCGGTGGACCGCCGCGGGATGGGCCGGTCCAGCGCGGTCGACTGCCGGGACCTGTTCGACCGGCAGGAGATGCGCGACCAGGCACAGTTCGAATCCGGCGACGACCCGGTGGCCAACCTGGGGGCGATCACGCTGACCGCCACCACCAGTTGCACCGATGCGCTGGCGCCCGGCGACTCCTCGTACGACAACGCACGCGCGGCCGAGGATCTGGAACGCCTGCGCAGCACCTGGGATGTGCCGAAGCTGGCGCTGCTGGGTATCGGCAACGGCGCCCAGGTCGCCCTGGCCTATGCGGGCTCGCATCCCGACAAGGTCGCCCGGCTGGTGCTCGACTCGCCCGTTCCCCACGCCGTCGGGGCCGAGATGGCCGCCGAACAGCAGGTCAAAGGTCAGCAGGCCGCACTGGACGCGTTCGCCACCCAGTGCGCGGCGACGAACTGCCCCCTGGGTCCGGATCCGAAGGGCGCCGTCGACGGCCTGCTGGCCGACGCACGGGCCGGCCACGGCCCCGGGGGCGCCTCGCTGGCCGCCCTGACCGACGGCCTGATCACCGCGCTGGGCTTTCCCGCCGGCGACCGGGTCGCCAGCACCAACCGGCTGGCGCAGATACTGGCGTCGGCGCGCTCCGGTGACGCCGGGCCGCTGCTGGACCTCGTCACGCAGGCGGAGTCGCTGCGCGACACCGACGGCCAGTTCATCAACCGGTGCAGCGACGCGCTGAACCGCCCCACCCCGGACCGGGTCCGCGAACTCGTCGTCGCCTGGAACAAGGCGTATCCCGAGTTCGGCACCGTCGCCGCGCTGAACATGGTCAAGTGCCTGAACTGGCCGAGCGGCACCGCGGCGCAGGAGCCCAAGAACCTGAAGGTCGACGCGTTGCTGATGGGCGTGCAGAACGATCCCATCGCCGGCAACGAGGGCGTCGCGGCCACCGCGGCGACGATCATCAACGCCGGCGCGGCCAGCAAGCGGGTCATCTGGCAGGGCATCGGGCACGGCGCCTCGATCTACTCCGCGTGCGCATCGGCACCGCTGGTCGCCTACGTCGACTCCGGCCGGATGCCGGCGACGGACACGTACTGCCCCGCCTGAGGCATGCGTCGGGGTCCGCGGTGTACGGTTCCGGCGTGACGGCTGTCCTTCGCGCCTTCCGGCCCCGATCCGCCCCCATGAGCACCGCCGAGGTGCTGCGCGCGGCGCTGTGGCCGATCGCCATCATGTCGATCATCCACCGCAGCTGGGTGCTCACCAGCAACGGCTACATCACCGACGACTGGGCTCCGGTGTACCGGGCGGTGCGCAACTTCCGCGCCGGCCTCGACATCTACAACGAGCATCTGGACTACGTCGACCCGCACTACCTCTACCCGCCCGGCGGCACGCTGCTGATGGCCCCGTTCGGCTACATCGACACGGTCTTCGCCTCGCACAACTGGTTCGTCGCGCTGAACACGGTGGCGATCGTCGTCGCGGCGACCCTTCTGGTACGCATGTTCGGTTTCGCGCTGACGTCGGTCGCCCTGCCCGCCGTGCTGGCGGCCATGTTCATCACCGAATCCGTCACCAACACACTGGTTTTCACCAACATCAACGGCTGCATCCTGCTGGCCGAGGTGGTGTTCCTGCGATTCCTGCTGTCCGGAAAGGTCGGCCATCAGTGGTGGGCTGGCATCGCGATCGGACTGTCGCTGGTGGTCAAACCGGTACTCGGGGTGCTGCTGCTGATCCCGCTGCTCAACCGGCAGTGGCGCACGGTGGCCGCGGCGTTCGCGGTGCCGATCGCCTTCAACGCCGCAGCCTGGCCGCTGGTCGCCGACGCCGGTAGCTTCCTGCACAACACGCTGCCCTACATCCTGGGCACCCGCGACTACTTCAACTCCTCCGTCCTGGGCAACGGCACCTACTACGGCCTGCCGCTGTGGCTGATCATGGCGCTGCGGGTGTTGTTCGTGGCACTCGCGGCGGCCAGCCTGTGGCTGCTGTACCGCTACTACCGCGAACGGGATCAGCGGTTCTGGATGCTGACGTCGTCAGGCGTGCTGCTGGTGACCTCGTGGCTGGTGCTCTCGCTGGCGCAGGGCTACTACTCGATGATGCTGTTCCCGTTCCTCATGACGGTGGTGCTGCCGAACTCGGTACTGCGCAACTGGCCAGCCTGGCTGGCAACCTACGGCTTCCTGACGATGGACCGCTGGCTGATGTGGCGCTGGCCGACCACCGGGCGTTTCCTGGAATACATGAAGATCACCTACGGGTGGTCGCTGATGCTGATCGTGGTGTTCTGCGTGCTCTGCTTCCGCTATCTCGACGCCCGATCCGAAAACCGCCTCGATGCCGGCATCGACCCGCCCTGGATGACGCCGCCGCTGCGGCACGCTAGCGTGGGCGGATGACGGAGGCACGAGCCGGAGGAGCCAGCACATGACGCGGAGCCCGTCCGAGCTGCCTCAGCCCAAAGTGCAGCTGACCGACGATCAGTGGCGCGAGAAGCTCAGCCCACAGGAATTCGCCATCCTGCGCCAGGCCGCCACCGAGCGGCCCGGCACCGGCGAGTACACCGACACCCGCACAAAAGGTGTGTACAACTGTCGCGCCTGCGGCGCCGAATTGTTCCGCAGCACAGAGAAATTCGACTCGCACTGCGGCTGGCCGTCGTTCTTCAACCCGTCCCATTCCGACGCGGTGATCCTGCGGCCCGACGATTCGCACGGCATGCGACGGGTGGAGGTGCTGTGCGCCAGCTGCCACAGCCACCTCGGCCACGTGTTCTCCGGCGAGGGCTACCCGACGCCCACGAATCAGCGGTACTGCATCAACTCGATCTCACTGAAGCTGGTGCCCACGGCCTGACCGCCGGCCGAACTCACGGCAGCGCGTTGACGATTTCCTCGACGCTGCGGCGCGGCCCGGTGAAGAACGGCGTCTCCTCGCGCGCGTGCCGACGGGCCCCGGTGTAGCGCAGCTTCCACATCAGCTCGACGATGCGGCCCAGATCGGGTCCCTCGAACGCCAGGATCCACTCGTAGTCGCCGAGCGCGAAGGCCGGCACCGTGTTGGCCCGCACGTCGGCGTACTCGCGGCCGGCCATGCCGTGCTCGACGAGCAGATGCCTGCGCTCGTCGTCGGGCAGCAGGTACCACTCGAGCGACCGCACGAAGGGATACACGCACACGTAGTCCCCGGCGGGCTCGCCGGCGATGAACGCCGGCACGTGACTCTTGTTGAACTCGGCGGGACGGTGCAGCGCCGCAGCACTCCACACCGGCTCGGACGCCCGGCCCAGCAGGGTGCGACGGAAACCGGTGTAGGTGGCCTGCAGATCCTCGATCCGCTCGGCATGCGTCCACATCATGTAGTCCGCGTCGGCGCGCATCCCCGCCACGTCGTAGAGACCGCGCACCACGACGCCCTTCTCCTCCTGCTGCTTGAGGAAGGTGGCGGCGTCGTCGATCACGTCTGCGCGGTCGAGGCCCAGCTCACCCGGCTCGATCGCGAATGCCGAGATCATCATGTAGCGGGTGGTGGCGTTGAGTTTGTCGTAGTCCAGCTTGGCCATGGTCCTATCGTCCCACGGCGCGCGACAACGCTTGCACGGCCAGTCCGGCCGCCCCGACGCAGGCCGGTACCCCGATGCCGTCGAGGTAGCTGCCGGCCACCGCCAGACCCGGCGGCAGTCCGGCCCGCAGTTCGGCCACCAGCGTGCCGTGGCCCGGCGCGTACTGCGGCATCGCATCCAGCCAGCGGTGCACCCGGACGTCGACCGGCTCGACGTCGAAGCCGAACACCGTCCGAAGGTCCTCCAGCGACCAGGCCAGCAGCATGTCGTCGGAGGCGTCGCGGGCGATCGTGTCACCGAATCGGCCGAAGGACAGCCGCAGCAACTCGGCATTGCCGCGCGTCCCCCACTTACGGGACGACAGCGTGATCGCCTTGGCGTGCAACTGTTCTCCGCTGGCCACCAGCACACCGGAGTTCTGCGGCAGGGGTGTCCCGCCGGGTACCGCCAGGGCCACCACCACCGACGAGGCCACGTCGATACGTTGTGCGGCCGCGGCGGTGCGCGGCGCCACCCCGGCCGTCAGCCTGGCCAGCCGCGGGGCCGGCAACGCCAGAATCACCCCGTCGGCGGGCCAGCACGTGCCCTCGTCGTCGTACAGGTTCCAGCCGCCGCCGTCGGGCATCAGTTCGACCACGGCGGAGCCCTGCCAGCGCAGCCCGCTCTGTGCGGTCAACGCGTCCAGCACCACCTGGTAGCCACCGTCGACCGCCCCGAACACCGGACCGGCGGGGCCGGGCGGCAGCACCGAGCGCACCGCCTCCGTCAGGTTCGCAGCGCCGCCGTCCAGTGCGGCGGCCACCGTCGGCACCGCCGACCGCAGGCCGATGCCGACGGCCGAACCCGCGTAGACCCCCGACAGCATCGGGTCCACAGACCTGGCCACCACCTGGGCGCCGAACCGGTCGCCGACCAGGGCGCCGACCGCCGGGTCGTCGCCGGTTCGCCAGCGCAGGGGGCGCGACGGTTCGGCGCTCATCTGCGCGACCGTCGCCGCGTCCACCAGGTCGGCCATCGGCGCGGCGGCACTGGGGATGCCGTTCACGGTGCCGGCCGGCAGCGGATGCAGCCGCGCGCCGGCATAGATCAGTGGCCGGGTCCCGGCCGGGGAGATCCGTCGCCCGGCGAGGCCGAGATCGGCCAGCAGTGCGGGCATCTCGGGGCGGCGGGCCACGAACGCCTCGGCCCCGATGTCCATCAACTGGCCGCCGACGCGCTCGGTGCGCAGGATGCCGCCGAGCCGGTCGGCCGGGTCGAAGACGGTGATGGTCGGGTCGGGGCCGACCGCGCGGCGCAACCGGTATGCCGCCGCGAGCCCCGAAATACCGCCTCCGACAACGCAATAGGTGGCGGTCACAGCGAATGCACCAGCGCCACCAGCTCGGTCAGCACGCCCGGGTCGGTGGCCGGTAAGACGCCGTGTCCGAGGTTGAAGACGTGGCCCGCCGCACCCGCGTCCACGGCGGCCCGACCGTCCTCGACGACGGCCGTGGCCCGCTTCCGCACCACATCCCAGCCGGCCGTCAGCACGACCGGGTCGAGGTTCCCCTGCAGCGCGGTGCCGGGCCGGACCCGGCCGGCGGCATCGGTCAGCGTGGTGCGCCAGTCCACCCCGACGACCGTGGCGCCCGCGTCGGCCATGGCGCCGAGCAACTCGGCGGTGCCCACCCCGAAATGCGTCATCGGGATACCGGCATCGACCAGCGCCGCGAAAACCCGCGCCGAATGCGGCAGCACCAGCTCGCGGTAGTCGGCCAGCGACAACGTGCCGGCCCAGGAATCGAACACCTGGATCGCGTCCACCCCGGCGTCGACCTGCAGCCGCAGGAAGGCGATGGTGATGTCGGTCAACGCGGTCATCAGCGCATGCCACGTCGGCGGATCGGCCAGCATCATCGCCTTGGTGCGCTCGTGGTGCTTGCTCGGGCCGCCTTCGACCAGGTACGACGCCAGCGTGAACGGCGCGCCGGCGAACCCGATCAGCGGCACCTCGCCCAGCGCGGAGACCAGCAGCGACACCGCCCGCGACACGGGCTCGACCGACGCCGGGTCCAGCGCCCCGATGCCCGCGACGTCGGCCGTGGACCGGATGGGCGACGCGATCACCGGACCCACGTCGGGCACGATGTCCAGGTCGATGCCCGCACCGCGCAGCGGTACCACGATGTCGGAGAACAAAATCGCCGCGTCCACGTGGTGCCGCCGGACGGGCTGCAGGGTGATCTCGCAGACCAGGTCGGCGTCGAAACACGCGTCGAGCATGCGGTGGTGGGCGCGCAGCGCCCGGTACTCGGGCAGGCTGCGGCCGGCCTGCCGCATGAACCAGACCGGCGTATGCACCGGTTTGCGGCCGGAGGCGGCGGCCAGGTACGGCGAGTCGGGCAGCTCACGGCGGGTGTCGGGGCGCGCGTTCATCGCCGTCCATGCTGCCATTACCGGCACCAGCGCCAAACAGCGGCGCGCCTGCGCCCGCAGCTGCTCGGATGGGGCTAGCGTCGGTTTGTGACCTCTGCCGAACCGGCCGAATTCCATGATGCCGTGGAGTCGATGAACGCCGCGACGGTGCGACCGGAGATCGAGCTCGGACCGATCCGGCCGCCGCAGCGTCTGGCGCCTTTCAGCTACGCGATCGGCGCGGAGGTCAAACACCCGGAACTCGCCTCAGATCTGGCGAGGGTGCCCGAGCATTCCGAAGGGGACGCGTTCGGGCGGCTGATCCTGTTGCACGACCCCGAGGGTTCCGAAGCCTGGGACGGCACCATGCGTCTGGTCGCCTACATCCAGGCCGATCTGGATTCCAGCGAGGCCATCGACCCGTTGCTGCCGGAGGTCGCCTGGAGCTGGCTGGTCGACGCGTTGCAGGCCCGCTCGGAGCACTCCACGGCGTTGGGCGGCACCGTCACCGCGACGACGTCGGTGCGCTACGGCGACATCTCCGGACCGCCGCGCGCCCACCAGCTGGAGTTGCGGGCGTCGTGGACGGCGACGACGCCGGAACTCGGCGTGCACGTGCAGGCGTTCTGCGAAGTACTCGAGCATGCCGCGGGCCTGCCCCCAGTGGGGGTGACGAACCTCGGTTCGCGGTCACGCGCCTGAAGATGACCGACAGCGACCAAGAGGCCGCCGAGACGGCCGCACCCGAACCCGAACCGCGCCCCCTGCTGAACCCGGCCGACGGGGTTCCGCCGCTTTCGGTGTACGCGCGCGAAATCGCCGCGGCCGCCGAACTCCTGGCGTCCGGAACCGGCCCCTTCGCGGTCGACGCCGAACGAGCCTCGGGATTTCGCTACTCGAACCGGGCCTATCTGATCCAGATCCGCCGCGCCGGCGCGGGCACCGTGCTGATCGACCCGGTCAGCCACGGCGGCGATCCGCTGACGGTGCTGCGCCCGGTGGCCGAGGTGCTGAGCTCCGACGAGTGGATCCTGCACGCCGCCGACCAGGATCTGCCGTGCCTGGCCGAACTCGGCATGAATCCGCCCACGCTCTACGACACCGAGTTGGCGGGCCGGCTCGCCGGATTCGATCGCGTCAACCTCGCCGCGATGGTTCAGCGACTGCTCGGCCTCGGCCTGGCCAAGGGCCACGGCGCCGCCGACTGGTCCAAACGCCCGCTGCCCCCCTCCTGGCTCAACTACGCCGCACTGGACGTGGAGGTCCTGCTGGAATTGCGCGCGGCTATCTCCACCGTGCTCACCGAGCAGAACAAAACCGATTGGGCTGTACAGGAATTCGAGTATGTGCGAATGGCCGAGGCGGCGCCGACGCGCCGCGACCGGTGGCGCCGCACCTCCGGCATCCACAAGGTCCGCAACCGGCGGGCGCTGGCCGAGGTCCGCGAACTGTGGACGGCCCGCGACCACATCGCACAGCGCCGCGACCTCGCGCCGGGCCGGATCCTGCCCGACTCGGCGATCATCGAGGCCGCCCAGGCCGACCCCAAGACCGTCGAGGAACTGCTGGCTCTGCCGGTGTTCGGCGGCCCGAAACAGCGTCGCAGTGCCAAGACCTGGCTGGACGCACTGGCCGCCGGCCGCGCCGATCCCGACCCCCCGCACGCCTCGGAACCACAGAGCGGGCCGCCGCCGGCGGTGCGGTGGAGCCGGCGCAAACCGGAGGCCGCGGCGCGCCTGGAGGCGGCCCGGGCCGCGCTGGGCGAGGTGTCCCAGCGGGTTGGCGTTCCCACCGAGAACCTCGTGTCACCCGAACTCGTCCGCAGGTTGTGCTGGGACTGGGCGCCGACCACGGATACGGCCGAGGCCGTCGAGACCGTGCTGCGCGACGGCGGTGCGCGACCCTGGCAGCGCGAACTGACGGTGCCCGCACTCGCCGCGGCGCTGGCGAAGGACGACTGAGCCGGACGTACGTCAGTCGAGGCGTTCGTTCACCGATGATTCTGACAGCGAAGCACCTTGTGCGGCAACCCATCCGGTGATCTGTCGGGCAATACTCCGGTCGGTCAACCCGATCTCGGCGAACAGCTCACCACGCGAGGCGTGCGGCAGGAAACGCTGCGGCACACCGATGTCGCGGCAGGGCACGTCGATCTCGGCGCGCCGCAGCGCCGCCGACACCGCCGACCCGGCGCCGCCGGCCACACCGTTGTCCTCGCAGGTGACCACCAGCTTGTGCGCGCGAGCCAGTTCCCCGAACACCTCGGGCACCGGCAGCACCCATCGCGGATCCACCACGGTGACGCCGATGCCCTGTTCGCGCAGTCGCTGCGCGGCCGCTAGCGCCGCGCCCGCCATGGCGCCGACCGCCACCAAGAGCACGTCCGCGGCGAGCCCGTCGGCCGGCTCAGCCAGCAGGTCGACCCCACCGATTCGGCGCAGGGCCGGAATGTCTTCGCCCACATCACCTTTGGGAAAGCGCAACGCCGTCGGCCCGTCGTCGACCGCCAGCGCCTCGGCAAGCTCCTCGCGCAGCCGGGTGGCGTCGCGCGGGGCGGCAACCCGCATGCCGGGCACGATGCCCAGCATCGACAGATCCCACATGCCGTTGTGGCTCGCGCCGTCGGGGCCGGTGACACCGGCCCGATCCAGCACCAAAGTGACCGGCAGCCCGTGCAGCGCCACGTCCATCATCACCTGGTCGAAGGCGCGGTTGAGGAAGGTCGAATAGATGGCCACCACCGGATGCAGCCCACCCATGGCGAGTCCCGCGGCCGAGGTCAGTGCGTGCTGCTCGGCGATGCCCACGTCGAAAAGACGGCCGGGGAACCGCTTTCCGAACGCAGCCAGGCCGGTGGGCCCGGGCATGGCCGCGGTGATGCCGACGATGTCGCGGCGCTTCCCGGCGATGCGGATCAGCTCGTCGGAGAACACCGCGGTCCAGCCGAGTGCGGCCTCCGAGGTGGCCAGGCCGGTCGCCGGATCGATGACGCCGCAGGCGTGCATCTGCTCTTCCTCGTCGGCTTCGGCCGGCCCGTACCCCATGCCCTTGCGGGTGACCACGTGCACGATCACCGGAGCGTTGAAATCACGGGCGTTGCGCAGCGCCGATTCCACGGCATGCTCGTCGTGGCCGTCGATCGGGCCGACGTACTTCAGTCCCAGGTCGGTGAACATCGCCTGCGGCGACAGCGCGTCCTTGATGCCGGCCTTGACGCTGTGCATGCAGTGGTAGCAGAACTCGCCGACGATCGGCACGCCGCGCACGACGTCCTTGCTCTTCTCCAGGAGCTTCTCGTAGCCGGGCTGCAACCGCAGGGTGGCCAGGTGGTCGGCCAGGCCGCCGATGGTGGGCGCATAACTGCGGCCGTTGTCGTTGACGACGATCACGACCGGGCGGCGCGCGGCGGCGATGTTGTTGAGTGCCTCCCAGCACATCCCGCCGGTCAGCGCGCCGTCACCGACGACGGCCACCACGTGGCGGTTGCGGTGGCCGGTCAGTTCGAAGGCCTTTGCCAGGCCGTCGGCGTAGGACAGGGCCGAGGACGCGTGACTGGACTCCACCCAGTCGTGCTCGCTCTCCGAACGCGCCGGATACCCCGACAGGCCGCCCTTGCGGCGCAGGGTGTCGAAGTCGGCGCTGCGCCCGGTCAGCATCTTGTGCACGTAGGCCTGATGGCCGGTGTCGAAGATGATCGGGTCGTGCGGCGAGTCGAATACCCGGTGCAGCGCCAGCGTCAGCTCGACCACGCCCAGGTTCGGACCGAGATGCCCGCCGCTGGCAGCCACCTTGTGGATCAGGAAATCCCGGATCTCATGCGCCAAGCCCTCGAGTTGGGACTGTGAAAGGTGCTGCAGATCTGCGGGTCCGCGGATCTGTTCAAGCATCCCGTCAGTGTACGCAAGCAACCTGAAATCAGCCGGATGGAGGCTGCTGCGACTCGAACACGTCGGGCACACCGTCGTTGTCGGAGTCGGCCGTCTCCGCGGCGTGGATGCGCCGGTAGGCGGCGTTGCGGCTGAGCAGGACCAGTGCGGCCAGCAGCCCCGCGGCGACGGAGCCCACCAGCACCGCGATCTTGACGTCCTCGCCCTCGGTCGTGCCGTGCCCGAACGCCAACTCACCGATCAACAACGACACCGTGAACCCGATCCCGGCCAGCAGCGCGACGCCCAGCACATCCCACCACGCCAGGTCGTCGTCGAGACGGGCGTGCGTGAATCTGGCCACCAGATACGTCGTGGCGAACACCCCGAGGGGTTTGCCCAGCACCAGACCCGCGAACACCCCGATGGTGACGGGATGCGCCAATGCGTCGGCCAGCCCGGCCCAGCCGCCGACCGTCACGCCGGCGGCGAAGAAGGCGAACACCGGCACCGCGAAACCCGCCGACAGCGGCCGCAGGCGGTGCTCGAAGTGCTCGGCCGCGGCGTGCGGTCCGAGCACCGGAACCGAGAACCCCAGAAGCACCCCGGCCACCGTGGAATGCACACCGCTGGCATGCATCAGTGCCCACGCGCCGAGCGCCAGCGGCACCAGGACCCACCACATCCGGACCCCGCGGTGCACGGCCCACCCGAACACGGCGATCAGAGCCAGCGCGGCGATCAGCGGCAGCGGCGCCAGATGGTCGGTGTAGAACACCGCGATGACCACGATCGCCAGCAGATCGTCGACCACCGCGAGGGTCAGCAGGAAGGTCCGCAGCGCCGACGGCAGATGGGTGGAGATGACCGCCAGCATCGCCAGCGCGAAGGCGATGTCGGTGGCCGTCGGAACGGCCCAGCCCGACAGCGTGTCCGGCGACCCGGCCCCCAGGTTGATTGCGACGTAGACCAGTGCGGGCACCGCCATGCCGCCGACCGCGGCCAGGATGGGCAGCGCCGCGCGGGCCGGATCGCGCAGGTCCCCGGCGACGAACTCGCGTTTGAGCTCCAGGCCGACGACGAAGAAGAAGATCGCCAGCAGCCCGTCGGCGGCCCACGCCGACACCGTCAGGTCCAGATGCAGCGCGCGGGGGCCCACCACGGCCTCCGAGAGTCGGTGGTAGGCGGCCGAATACGCGGAGTTGGCCCACAACATCGCCGCGCCCGCGGCGATCAGCAGCAGGATGCCGCCCACGGTTTCCTTGCGCAGGATGTCGGTGACGTGGCGGGTCTCCGCCCACGACTCCCGGGTCAGGAGGCGCCGGGTGAAGATGCGTCGCGCCATCGCCTGCTCTCCTGTCCGCCGCCCGCAAACCTAACAGGATTCCGGTTACCGCGTGAGCAGGGCGACGCATTCGACGTGGTGCGTCAGCGGGAAGGCGTCGAACACCCGCAGCTGCTCGACGGTGTAGCCACGGCCCACATAGAGTCCGATGTCGCGCGCGAATGATGCTGCCTCACAACCGATGTGGATCACTCGAGGCACCCCGGCCGCCGACACCAGGTCGATGATCTCACAACCGGCCCCGGCCCGGGGCGGGTCCAGCACCGCCACGTCCGGGGTGGCGCGCGTCGCCAACGACGGCAGCGCCTTGCGCACCGAGTCGGTGACGAACCGGACCTGCGGCAGGTCGGCCAGCGCCGCCCGGCCCGCCTTCGCCCCGGCGCGCGAGGTGTCCACGCTGACCACCTGCCCGGTCGGTCCGGCACCGTCGGCCAGGGCCGCGGCGAACAGTCCGGCCCCGCCGTAGAGGTCCCAGCCGGTCGCGCCGGGTTCGGTTGCGGCCCAGCCGGTTACCAGGTCGCTGTAGACGCGCGCCGCGTCGCGGTGCGCCTGCCAAAAAGCCGTCACCGGAAGCGTCCAGCGCCGCCCGCCGACCCGCTGGGTCCCCGCGTAGTCCCCCTCGAGCACACGCGGACGCCGGCGCCCGCCGCTGTCCACGACATGGCGCACACCGTCGTCGTCGAGCACGATGTGCAGGTGGTCGCCGACCCGGACCCCGTCGACGGGCAGGTCGTCGATCATCCCGGCCGGCAGCTGCGCGCAGCGCAGATCGGTGACCAACTCTTCGCTGTGATAGCGGTGGAAGCCGGGCCGGCCGTCGGGTCCGACCTCGAGGCGCACCCGGGTGCGCCAACCGGTCGCGCCGGCGGCGCCGACCGGTTCGGCGGCGCCCGACCAGGCGAAGCCCCCCAGCCGCTGCAGCTGGTTGGCCACCACCTCGCCCTTGAGCGCGCGCAGCGCGGCCGGGTCCACGAACGCCAGATCGCAGCAGCCGGCCCCGTCGGCTCCGGCAATCGGGCACAGCGATGCGATCCGGTCGGGTGACGGCTCGAGGATCTCGACAGCAGCTGCGTGCCAATAGGATCCGCGGCGTTCGGTGATCCGGGCCCGCACCGTCTCACCAGGCAGCGCGTAGCGGACGAACACCACCCGGCCATCGTCACCCCGGGCCACACAGCTGCCGCCGTTGGCGGGCGCACCGGCCGTCAGCGTGAGCAGGTTCAATCGAGGATGCCCCGTCTGGTGTCACCGGGCGCCGACTGCGGCTGCAGCGTCTTGAGCCGCTCCGACGAATTCAGTTGCCACGGAACCGAAGTCACCATGACATTGGGTTCGAACAGCAACCGGCCCTTGAGGCGCAGTGCGCTCTGGTTGTGCAGAATGCCCTCCCACCAGTGCCCCACCACGTACTCGGGAATGAAGACCGTCACCACGGTGCGCGGCGAGTCCTTGGTGATGCGTTTCACGTAATCCAGTACCGGGCGGGTGATCTCGCGGTAGGGCGAGGCGACCACCTTCAGCGGCACGCTGATGTCGGTCTCAGCCCACTTGCGCACGAGTTCTTTGGTCTCGCCGTCGTCCACGCTGACCGTGATGGCCTCCAGGATGTCGGGCCGGGTGGCCCGCGCGTAGGCCAGCGCCCGCAGGGTCGGCAGGTGCAGCTTGGAGACCAGCACCACCGCGTGGTTGCGGCTGGGCAGCACGATGTCGTCGGCCTCGGATTCCTGGTTGACCAACTCGCGACTGACGGCCGCGTAATGCCGGCGGATGAGCTTCATCATGACGAACAGCGCGGCCATCGCGACGATCGCGATCCACGCGCCGGCCAGGAATTTGGTGACCAACACCACCAACAGCACCAGGCCGGTGCACAGGAACCCGATCGTGTTGACCACCCGCGAGCGCATCATCCGGCGGCGCGCCGCCGGGTCGGTCTCGGTCTTGAGGTGCCGGGTCCAGTGCCGAACCATCCCGATCTGACTCAGCGTGAACGACACGAACACCCCGACGATGTAGAGCTGGATCAGGGCGGTGACCTCGGCCCTGAACGCGACGACGAAGGCGATGGCCGCGAACGCCAGGAACAGGATGCCGTTGGAGAACGCCAGCCGGTCGCCACGGGTGTGCAGCTGGCGGGGCAGGTAGCTGTCCTGGGCCAGGATCGACCCGAGCACCGGGAACCCGTTGAACGCGGTGTTGGCGGCCAGCATCAGGATCAGCGCGGTGACCACGGTGATGATGATGAAGCCGAGGTGGAAGTTCCCGAACACGGCCTCCGCGAGTTGGGCCACCAGGGTCTTCTGGTGGTAGTCCGCCGGCGCCCCCTCCAACTGGCTGGCGGGGTCGTCGACGATCTGCACGCCGATCTTCTCGGCCAGCACGATGATGCCCATCAGCAGTGCCACCGCGATGGAGCCCAGCATCAGCAGTGTGGTCGCGGCGTTCTTGGACTTGGGTTTGCGGAACGCCGGCACCCCGTTGCTGATGGCCTCCACACCGGTCAGGGCCGCGCAGCCGGAGGAGAACGAGCGGGCCACCAGGAAGACCAGCGCGAAGCCGAGCACGTCGCCGCGTTCGGCGTGCATCGTGAAGCCGGCCGACTCGGCCCGGATCGGATCGCCCAGCGCGTAGATCCGGAACAGGCCCCAGGCCAGCAGGATGAACATGCCGAGAATGAACGCATAGGTGGGGATCGCGAACGCGGTGCCCGACTCGCGGATGCCGCGCAGGTTCATCGCCATCAGCAGCAGGATCGCCAGGACGGCGAACCACATCTTGTGCTGGGCGATGTAGGGCACCGCCGAGCCGATGTTCGACATCGCCGACGCCATCGAAACCGCAACGGTCAGAACGTAATCCACCATCAGGGCACTGGCGACGGTCAGGCCCGCAGTCGGTCCGAGATTGGTCGTGACCACCTCGTAGTCGCCGCCGCCGGACGGGTAGGCGTGCACGTTCTGGCGGTAGCTGGCGACCACCACGAGCATCACGAATGCCACCGCCAGCCCGATCCACGGCGTCAGCGCGTAGGCCGAGAGCCCCGCGACCGAGAGCACCAGGAAGATCTCCTCGGGCGCGTACGCCACCGAGGACATCGCGTCGGAGGCGAACACGGGCAGCGCGATCCGCTTGGGCAGCAACGTGTGGCCGAGTTTGTCGCTGCGGAATGGTCGACCCAGAACGAGGCGGCGGGCTGCCGTCGATAACTTGGACACGGGGAACAAGGGTATGCCTAAGTCATCGCGGCTGTAGCGTTCCGCGTACCGTCTTCATACGACCGGGCCGGCAAAGCCGAAAGGGACACAGTGCGCGTAGTGGTGATGGGATGCGGGCGTGTGGGCGCGTCGCTAGCCGGCGCCCTGGACCGGATCGGCCACGACGTCGCCGTCATCGACCGTGACAGCGGCGCGTTTCAGCGCCTGAACCCGGATTTCACCGGCGAGCGCGTGCTGGGGATGGGTTTCGATCGCGACGTGTTGCTGCGGGCCGGCATCGAGGCTGCGGACGCCTTCGCGGCGGTCTCCTCGGGTGACAATTCCAACATCATCTCGGCGCGTGTCGCCCGCGAGACGTTCGGTGTGCAACGGGTCGTGGCGCGCATCTATGACCCCGGCCGCGCCCAGGTCTACGAGCGGCTGGGCATCCCCACGGTGGCAACCGTGCCGTGGACCACCGACCGGCTCCTCAACGCTCTGGTGCAGGATTCCGAGACGGCCAAGTGGCGCGACCCGACCGGCACCGTCGCCGTGGCCGAGGTGCTGCTGCACGACGACTGGTTCGGGCACCGGGTCACCGACCTGGAGGCCGTCACCGGCGCGCGGGTGGCCTTCCTGATCCGGTTCGGGGCCGGCGTACTGCCCGACTCCAAGACCGTCATCCAGGCCAGCGATCAGGTGTACATCGCCGCGGTGTCCGGGCATGTCGCCGAAGCGTTGGCGCTCGCGGCCATGCCGCCGCCGGCCGATCTCGGCGAGGGGGCCCACTGATGCTGCTCGGTTTCTCCGCGAGCGTGCGTGTCGTTACGCGAAACACCGCGCCGCGCCGGACTTCTGCGCACGCTCGGCAGCGGGAAGGTCGACACTGATGAAGGTGGCCATCGCCGGAGCCGGAGCGGTCGGACGTTCGATCGCCCGCGAGCTCATCGAGAACGGGCACGACGTGACGCTCATCGAGCGCAACGCCGACCACATCGACGTCGACACGATCCCCGCCGCCCACTGGCGTCTCGGCGACGCCTGCGAACTGAGCCTTCTCGAGTCGGTCCATTTGGAGGATTTCGACGTGGTCATCGCCGCGACCGGCGACGACAAGGCCAACGTGGTGCTCTCGCTGCTGGCCAAGACCGAGTTCGCGGTGTCGCGCGTGGTGGCGCGGGTCAACGATCCCCGCAACGAGTGGCTGTTCGACGAATCGTGGGGCGTCGACGTCGCGGTGTCGACACCACGCATGCTGGCCTCACTGGTGGAGGAAGCCGTCTCGGTCGGCGACCTCGTGCGCATCATGGAGTTCCGCAAGGGCTCGGCGAACCTGGTCGAGATCACCCTGCCCGATGACACCCCGTGGGGCGGGCGCCCCGTCCGCAAGCTCGGACTCCCCCGGGACGCGGCCCTGGTGACCATCCTGCGCGGCAGCCGCGTGATCGTGCCGGAGCCCGACGAACCGCTCGAAGGCGGCGACGAACTCCTGCTGGTCGCCGCACCCGAAGTGGAGGACGATCTGCGCACCGTCCTGCTGCCGCCGGCCTAGGCCTGATTGTCTCGCTCCCCCTCTGCCGCGTTCCCGGCAGCATCGTCGACTCGCCTAGCCCCCGGCTCGGTCCGGGTATGCGGCGTGCACGGCACGCTGGGCCGATTTGATCGCCAGGTAGGTCGCCAGCGCCGCCACCGCGGTCAGCGGCCATCCCATCGCGATCCGCGCGGTGGCCAGCCAGCCGGTCCGGTCGGCGTCGTAGAGGTGGTGCTGGACGAGGAACCGGGCGCCGAACACCGCCACCCACGTCAGCGTCGCGACGTCGAAGGCTGTCACGGCGCGGCGCACCGATCGCCAGCGGTAGCCGTGCCCGTTGACCCAGCTCCAGACGTAGCCGACGACGGGCCGGCGGATCAGGATCGACACCCCGAACACTGCCGCCCAGAACAGCGACATCCAGATGCCCAGCAGGAAGTAGCCCTTGGCCGCGCCGACGAACCACGCGATCAGCGCACAGAACCCGACCCCGACGAACCCCGACACCGCCGGCTGCACCGACTCGCGCCGCACCAGCCGCCACACCAGGATCAGCGCGGCCACACCGAGCGCGGTGAGGATCGCCGGCAGCAGCCCGAACGCCGACGACACCGGGACGAACACGACGACGGGCAACGACGAATAGATCAGACCGGCGACGCCGCCCATCTGTTCCAGCAGGGCCTGGGCGCCGGTTCGGTTATCCGTCAAGATCAGCGCTGAATTTCGTAGTGCGGGTTGTAGATCGCCTTCGCACCGTTCTCCAGCTTGCCCAGCCGTCCCCGCACCCGCAGCGTGCGGCCGGACTCGATACCGGGGATGCGGCGCTGCCCCAGCCAGACGAGCACAACCGCGTCCGTGCCGTCGAACAGTTCGGCGCGCACACCGCCGGCGCAGCCCTTGGCGTTCGCCTCGACGCTGCGTAGCGTGCCGACCATGGTGACCTCCTGGCCGCGTTCGCAGTCGATGGCCCGATGGGCGCCGGTACAGGCGGCCTCGTCGGTCAGTTCCTCGACGTCGCGCTGTTCGGGATCCTCCGTCAGACGACGGGTGAGCCGGCGCAGATAACCTTCGGCCGTAGCCATGGCCTCTCCTGAAAACTCAACGCATCCCGGGAAAACCGGATCGCCGCCTCGCCGCGGTGACCCTAGCAACGGTAGACCCGTTCGTTCCGGATTGCACATACGGTGCACGATCGTCGTATGGGTGTTGATCTCCGCGGGGTGCCCACCGTCCTGCTGCCGGGTACCGGATCCGACGACGACTACGTCTACCGGGCGTTCGCGCCCGCACTGCACGCCGTCGGCGCCGTCCCGATACCGCACGCCCCCCGGCCCGCCCGGCTCATCGCCGGGTACCGCGAGGCCCTCGACGATGCGGCGCGGGACCGCCCGATCGCGGTCGCCGGCGTCTCGCTGGGAGCCGCCGTGGCGGCCGCGTGGGCGATCGCACACCCCGGACAAACGGTCGCTGTCCTAGCCGCGTTACCGGCCTGGACCGGCGCACCCGACGGGGCGCCCGCCGCACTGGCCGCGACGTACACGGCCGACGAGCTGCGCCGCGACGGCCTCGTGGCCACCACCGCGCGGATGCGTGCCTCCAGCCCACCGTGGCTGGCCGACGAACTGACACGGTCATGGTTGGGCCAGTGGCCGGATCTGCCGGACGCCATGACGGAGGCGGCGGCATTCGTCGCCCCGACCACCGCGCAGCTGGCCGGTATGACGACGCCGATGGGCGTGGCCTCGGCGTCCGACGATCCCGTGCACCCGCTCGAGGTGGGCGTCGAATGGGTCGCGGCGGCGTTCAATGCGTCGCTGCGGACGGTCACGCTCGACGATATCGGTGCGGACCCCAGCGCGCTGGGCGCGGCCTGCCTGGCAGCCCTCGCGGACCTGTGAACGGCATCCGTTTTCAGCGTCGTCTGCGACATCCTGTGAGTAGCCCTCGCAGAGGTCGCTGAAAGCACTCCTGCCGGCTAGCCCCCGGTCACACCGCGGAACTGCTGCATCGCCGAACCCTGGCTGCGGCGCGCGATCGGCTCGGCCGAAGGCTCCGGCGGCACCGGGGGAACCGGCGGCGCGGCGGGCGCCTGACCGGGTTGGCCGGCCTGTTGAAGCTGGGCTGCGGCCGCCTGTTCGGCGGCGGCGCGCAACTGCGCCAGCATCGGCTCGGGCAGCTGCACCGGTAACGGGGTGCGCACCGGCAACGGGGTATCATCACGCCGAACCACGGTGTCCACCAAGGTCTTTCGGGCTTCGGCCGCCAGCGCGGCAAACGTGTCCCGCGGGCCGTTGACCACACAACGGATCATCCAGCGGTAGCCGTCGATGCCGATGAACCGCACCGCGCCCTCGCTCACGCCGACGACCTCGCGGCCCCAGGGGCCGGTCTCGATCGACACCGAGGGCGTGTCCTTACGCAGCGCGTCGGCGAGTTCGGCGGCCACCTCCCGCCACAGTCCGGCACTCTTGGGCGCCGCATAGGCGGCCACGGTGAACCGGCCGTTGGGGGTGATCACCCACACCGCGCTCGGCGTTCCGGTCTCGTTGAGTTCGACCTGCACCTGGCCGTTCTCGGGCATCGGGATCAGTACCGAACCGAGGTCCAGGCGACCGACCGCCGCGGTCGCGGCATCGTCGAAATCCTCGATGTCGAACGGACCCTCGAGCTCGTCGGGGTCGGCGGCAGCGGCGCTCTCGGCCGGGCCGGCCGCCTCCGCCCCCTCCTCGGGTTTCGTCTTCTTCTGCTTACCGAACGCCATCAGAGACTCGCATGCCCTCCCGATGAGCCGTGGCCACCGTCGCCACGGGTGGTGCCGCCCAGCCCGGCCTCGTCGAAGGACCTCACCTCGACCAGTTCCGGCAGTTCGACACGCTGAACCAATAATTGCGCAATCCGATCCCCCCGGTTGATCCGGACGGACTCGTCCGGGTCGAGGTTGATCAGCGACACCTTGATCTCGCCGCGATAGCCGGCGTCGATCGTGCCGGGGCTGTTGACGATCGAAAGTCCCACCCGCGCTGCGAGTCCCGATCGCGGGTGGACCAGACCCACCATGCCCTCCGGGATCGCCACCGCGATTCCCGTCGCGACCAGGGCCCGGTGACCCGGCGCCAGCTCGACGTCGACAGCGCTGAACAGGTCGACGCCGGCGTCGCCGGGGTGCGCCCGAGCCGGCAACGGCAGCTCCGGGTCGAGGCGGACGACCGCGAGACTGGTGGACACGAGGCCACAGACTACCCTTGGCCGGGTGCCCGATTCGCGTGTCGCCCCGCAGACCGTGCGGTATCACGAGCGGCTGTGGGTGCCCTGGTGGTGGTGGCCGGCCGGATTAGGGGTGGCCGGGTTGATCGCCTTCGAGGTCAACATGGGCGTGCGCTCGCTTCCCGACTGGCTGCCGTACGTCGTGTTGTTCGCCATCGCCGCGGGCGCACTGCTCTGGCTGGGCCGCCTGGAGATCCGGGTCACGTCCGGCGCCGACACCGAAGTGTGGGCCGGGCAGGCGCACCTGCCCGCTTCGGTCATCACCCGTAGCGCCGAGGTGCCCGCGTCAGCCAAGTCGGCGGCCCTGGGCCGTCAGCTCGACCCGGCGGCCTTCGTGGCGCACCGCGGCTGGGTGGGCCCGCTGGTGCTGCTGGTCCTCGACGATCCCGACGATCCGACGCCCTACTGGCTGGTCAGCACCCGGCATCCGGACCGGGTGCTCTCGGCGCTACGCAGCTGAGTCACGCAGCGCAGTCGGTGCAGATCATCACGCCGTTCTTCTCACTGGCCAGCCGGCTGCGGTGGTGCACCAGAAAGCAGCTCGAACAGGTGAACTCGTCGGCCTGCTTCGGGACGACGCGAACGGAGAGTTCTTCACCGGACAGATCGGCGCCGGGCAGTTCGAAATTCTCCGCGGACTCGGACTCGTCGACGTCGACGACGGCGGACTGCGCTTCGTTGCGGCGGGCCTTCAGTTCTTCGAGCGAATCCTCGGACACGTCGTCGGTCTCGGAGCGCCTTGGGGCGTCGTAGTCGGTAGCCATCTCGTCTTCCCCTCTGGAATCCCCGCGCGCAAGTCCTTGCGACAGAGCTTTGTACCAGTGCCGAACGTCATCACCAAACGATTCGTGCCCCGATCCTGCGGTCTTTGAGTGTGATTTACATCACACTCAAAGAATTTTTGCAATCGCGCTGTTCAGAGCGGGTGCTCTAGAGTGCAGGCGTGGTTGCGAACATCACGGAGGGCACCGCCTTCGACAAACGCGGTCTGCCGTTCCGGCGACGAAACGTCCGGCCCGGCGTCATCACGGCGGCGGCCCTGGCGGTCGTCACCGCCCTCATCTGGATGATCGCCCTGACCCGCCCGGCGGAGGTGCACGAAGCGGCGGTGTGCAACCCGCCGCCGCCGGACGCCCCGGCACTGGGCGATCAGGTGTCGCCGAGCTCGATGGCCTCGGTCGCGCCCGCCAAACTCGCCGACACCAAGATCCGCGTGCTCAACGCCAGCGGTCATGGCGGGCAGGCCGCCGACGTGTCCTCGGCCCTGCGCGACCTCGGCTTCGCTCAGCCGACGGCGGCCAACGACCCCGTCTACAACAACAACCGGCTGACGTGCCAGGGCCAGATCCGGTTCGGTGACAAAGGCAAAGCCGCAGCCGCGGCGCTCTGGCTCGTCGCGCCGTGCACCGAGTTGTTCTCCGACGGCCGCACCGATGATTCGATCGACCTCGCCGTCGGGACGGACTTCACGACGCTGACGCACACCGACGACACCGACGCCGTGTTGGCCGGACTGCGGCCGGACGCGACCGAACCCGCCGATCCGGCCCTGATCGCCAAGATCCACGCGGCGAGCTGCTAACCCGGTCCCTTCTGCCGGTGCGGCCGTACCGGTAGCGGACCCAGCACACCGCAGCGGTCCAGCGCGGCGCTGAGCGCATCGGCGACACCCGGCGCGGCGGCCATGGTCAGGCCGAGGGGATCGCCAGCCGCCGGCAGCCTGACCACGGCGCCCGCCTCGGCGGCGATCAGCGCGCCGGCAGCCCAGTCCCACACGTTGAGCCCGTGCTCGTAGTGCGCATCGAGGCGGCCGGCGGCCACCATGCACAGATCCAGCGCGGCCGAACCCAGCCGCCGCACGTCACGGACCTGGGGCAGCAGGGCGGCCAGCACCTGCCCCTGCACTGCGCGGCGGGCCGGCTCGTACCCGAATCCGGTGCCCAGCAACGCCATTGCCAGATCGGCGACCCCGCTGCAGGACAACCGGCGACGGCCGGCGCTGCCCTGCACGTGCGCTCCCCCGCCCCGTGCCGCCGAGTAGACGTCGCCGGTGCTCACGTCGGCGACCGCACCGGCCACCGACACGCCGTCGACCTGCGCGGCCACCGACACGGCGAATGCCGGTATGCCGTAGACGAAGTTGACCGTGCCGTCCACCGGGTCGACCACCCAGGTGACGGCGCCGGTTCCGGCGGCGGCCGGGCCGCCGCCCTCCTCCCCCAGCACCACGTCGCCGGGCCGCAGATCGGCGATGCGGCCCCGCAGCAGCTCCTCGGTCTCGGTGTCGACAACGGTCACCGGATCGGTCGGCGTGCTCTTGGCGCTGACCGATCCCGTGGTCCCCGCGTCGGGTCCGAAGACCTCCCGGCGGCGCGCCGCCACATAACCCGCCGCCTCGACGGCCAGCGTCTCGGCGATCACGCGCAGCGTGTCCGGCTCTCGGGCGGATGCACTCACCACACCATCGCACCACAGATGGCACCCCGAATCGCCCGGCAACCCGCCAAGGTTCCACCGACGCACTAGGGTTCTTGGCGCACTGAGGTTTCTGTCGCCGACCGCCTGCCTCGCCGAGGAGCAACCATGACCGAATCCAGTCCCGAAGCATCCAATCGCGGCTTCGGCATCGACGTCGGCGGCAGCGGCGTCAAGGGCGGCATCGTCGACCTGGACACCGGCCAGCTGATTGGCGAGCGCTACAAACTGCTCACCCCGCAGCCGTCCACCCCGGACGCGGTGGCCGCCACCATCGCCGAGGTCGTCGGGCACTTCGGCTGGACCGGTCCGCTCGGGGTGACCTACCCGGGCGTCATCACCGACGGCGTCGTGCGGACAGCGGCCAACGTCGACAAGGCCTGGATCGGCACCTGCGTCAAAGACGTCTACACCCGCGCGCTCGACGGGCAGCCGGTGACCGTCCTCAACGACGCCGATGCGGCAGGGCTGGCCGAGCAGCACTTCGGTGCGGGCAAGGACCACGACGGCGTGATCGTCCTGCTGACCTTCGGGACGGGTATCGGCTCGGCGGTGATCCACCATGGGTTGCTGCTGCCCAACACCGAGTTCGGCCACATCGAGGTCGGCGGCAGGGAAGCCGAGGATCGTGCCGCGTCGTCGGTCAAGGAGATCCGGGGCTGGAGCTACGAGCGCTGGAGCCGGGAGGTCACCAGGGTGCTCGTCGCCGTGGAGAACGCGATATGGCCCGACCTGATCATCGTCGGCGGCGGCATCAGCCGCAAAGCCGACAAGTGGGTGCCGCTGCTGAAGAACCGCACACCGGTGGTCGCCGCGGCCCTGCAGAACTCCGCGGGCATCGTCGGTGCCGCCATGGCGGCCGCCGCCGACGCGCGCTGAGCCGTTCCCAGGACCGACGATCACGCCGGAAACCCGCCCGGAATCCACCGCCTTGGCGCAGGGCAGGCGATTTCTGTCGTTACAATGGTCGCGGCGGCCGCAACACGGATAGCGGCAAAGCTCCCGCAGAGATCACCCGCCGACAGTCCACATAGCCGACCCTGTGGTGGTGCGTGTCCGTGCCCACTACAGCCAGCAAGACCGAAAGGGTGTACGTGGCAGCCACGAAGGCAAGCCCGGCGACCGAAGAGCCGGTGAAGCGCACCGCCGCCAGAACATCTCCCGCCAAGCGCGCGGCTTCGGAGCCGAAGGCCGCCGCCAAGGCCCCCGCCAAGCGCGCCACCAAGGCCGCTCCCGCCAAAGCCGCGGCCGCGAAGGCCTCGGCGGCCCCGGCCAAGCGCGCCACCAAGGCCCCCGCCGCCAAGGCCGCCCCCACGAAGACCCCCGCAACGCGTACCCGGGCCAAGAAGGCCGCCCCCGCCGACGAGGCCACCTCCGCCGCGCAGGCCGTCACCACCGACGAAGATCTCGACAACGACATCGAGGGCCTGGACTCCGAGCCGACCGGCCTGGAGGAGGACGCCGAACTCGAGGTCGAGGACGATCTCGAAGACCTTGAGGACGACCAGGCGGCGGCCGGGCCGGAAGCCCAGGGCAAGCCCGCCGACGCGGCCGCCGGCGAGGACGAGGAGATCGCCGAACCGTCCGAGAAGGACAAGGCCTCAGGGGATTTCGTATGGGACGAAGAGGAATCCGAGGCGCTGCGCCAGGCCCGCAAGGACGCCGAGCTGACCGCGTCCGCGGACTCGGTCCGCGCGTACCTCAAGCAGATCGGCAAGGTCGCGCTGCTCAACGCCGAAGAGGAGGTCGAACTCGCCAAGCGCATCGAGGCCGGCCTGTACGCCACCCAGCTCATGGGCGAACTGACCGAGAAGGGCGAGAAGCTGCCCGCCGCCCAGCGCCGCGACATGCTGTGGATCTGCCGCGACGGCGACCGTGCGAAAAACCATCTGCTGGAAGCGAATCTGCGGCTGGTGGTGTCGCTGGCCAAGCGCTACACCGGCCGCGGGATGGCGTTCCTGGACCTGATCCAGGAGGGCAACCTGGGCCTGATCCGCGCGGTCGAGAAGTTCGACTACACCAAGGGCTACAAGTTCTCGACGTACGCCACGTGGTGGATCCGTCAGGCGATCACCCGTGCGATGGCCGACCAGGCCCGCACCATCCGCATCCCGGTGCACATGGTCGAGGTGATCAACAAGCTCGGGCGCATCCAGCGCGAGTTGCTGCAGGACCTGGGCCGCGAGCCCACGCCCGAAGAGCTGGCCAAGGAAATGGACATCACGCCGGAGAAGGTGCTGGAGATCCAGCAGTACGCGCGTGAGCCGATCTCGCTGGATCAGACCATCGGCGACGAGGGCGATTCGCAGCTCGGCGATTTCATCGAGGACAGCGAAGCCGTGGTTGCCGTGGACGCCGTGTCCTTCACGCTGCTGCAGGACCAGCTTCAGTCGGTGCTCGAGACGCTGTCCGAGCGTGAGGCCGGCGTGGTCCGGCTGCGGTTCGGACTGACCGACGGTCAGCCGCGCACCCTCGACGAGATCGGCCAGGTCTACGGGGTCACCCGCGAGCGGATCCGCCAGATCGAGTCCAAGACCATGAGCAAGCTCCGTCACCCCAGCCGCTCGCAAGTCCTACGCGATTACCTGGACTGACCGGGCAGCTCAGGTCACCTCGTGCCCAACAGTCCCAAAGCGCCGCCCTCGTGGGTACTCAATGCCGTCGGCCACCTCCGTGGCGGCCTGAGCGCGCTGCACCGCGCCACCGCCCCGCCGTCGGTTGCAGCCCTCGAGCTGGGACTTGCGGCCTGGATCTCCCAAGCCGCCTGCACCGCGGTGGCCCTGGGCATCCCCGATGCGGTGCGTGCCCGGCCGCTCACCGCTGACGAAGTGGCGGCCCAGATCGGCACCGAACCGGCCGCCACGTACCGATTGCTGCGCGCCCTGACCGGCTACGGGGTGTTCCGCCTGCGCCGCGGAGATCGGTTCGCACTCACCCGCGTCGGACGCAAGCTCTGCTCGAACGAACCGGGGTCCGCGGCCGCGATGCTGAAGTTCGTGGGCAGCCCGCAACACCGCGAGCACTGGAGCGTGATGGAAGAGGCGGTACGCACCGGCGCTACCGCCGTGTCGAAGGTGCGCGGGATGCCAATCTTCGAATATCTCTCCACCGACCCTGAACTGGCGGCCGTGTTCAACGATGCCATGACGGGTAACACCTCCGCGGTAATCGAATACCTCTACGGCGCATACGATTTCAGCGATCGAAAGCTGATCGTCGACGTCGGCGGCGGACACGGACGGCTGCTGGCCGCCACCCTCGAACGCGCACCGCAGGCCCGCGGCGTCCTGGCTGATTTGCCCGAGGTGATCGAGGGCGCGGGTGCCGTGCTGGCCGAAACCGGAGTTGCCGACCGGTGCACCGTGCGGGCAGGGTCCTTCTTCGAATCGGTACCCGAAGGCGGCGACACCTACCTGCTCAAGAACATCATCCATGACTGGGACGACGACGATTCGCGGCGAATCCTGCGCAACGTTCGAAGTGCGATAGCCCCGGACGGTCGGCTGCTGCTGCTCGAAATGGTGCTGCCGCCGGGCGCCCCCGAGCACGTGGGCCTGATCATCGACCTCGAGATGCTCGTCTCAGCCGGAGGCCGGGAGCGGACGGCAGTCGAATATTCGAAGCTGTTGTCGGACAGTGGTTTCCGCATGACGCGAGTGATCCCGACACGCAGTCCGGTCTCAGTGATCGAAGCTGTTCCCCGGTGAGCCTCGATGCGCTGCTGCAGAGCATCCCGCCATTGGCGGTCTATCTCGTCGTCGGCACGGTGATCGGGCTGGAGAGCCTGGGCATCCCACTGCCGGGCGAGATCGCCCTGGTCAGTGCCGCGCTGCTGGCATCGCGCCACGCGCTCGACATCAACCCGGTCGCCGTGGGAGCGGCCGCGACGGTCGGTGCGATCATCGGCGACACCATCGGGTACTCGATCGGCCATCGCTACGGGTTCGGATTGTTCGAACGTCTCGGCCGCCGGTTCCCGAACCACTTCGGACCCGGGCACGTCGCGCTGGCCAAACAGCTGTTCGCACGCTGGGGCGCGGGGGCGGTGTTCTTCGGCCGCTTCATCGCGCTGCTGCGGATCCTGGCGGGGCCGCTGGCCGGCGCACTGAAGATGCCTTACCCGCGGTTCCTGGTCGCCAACGCCTCTGGCGCCGTGCTGTGGGCCGGCGGCACCACGGCCGTCGTGTACTACCTGGGTCTGGCCGCCGAACACTGGCTGGCGCGGTTCTCCTGGGTCGCCCTCGTGGTCGCCGTACTGGTCGGGGTCGCTGGGACGTTGCTGCTGCGCGAACGCACGCGGAACCTGATCGCCGAACTCGAGGCCGAACACGACTGGGACTCACTGCGGCGACAGCACCACGAATGATCGCCCAGAGAGTTTCGTCGGGTTCGGAGTACGAGGACGCGGTCGGCTATTCCCGCGCCGTGCGGCACGGACCTTTCGTCGCCGTCGCCGGCACCACTGCACCGGGTCCCGACGCAACGGCCCAGACCCAAGAGGTGTTGCGGCGCATCGGATCAGCTCTGCAACAAGTCGGGGCGGAGCTATCCGACGTGGTTCGCACCCGCATCTTCGTGACCGACATCGGCCAGTGGGCGGCGGTCGGGTCGGCACACCGCGAGGTGTTCGGTGACATCCGTCCCGCGGCGACGATGGTTCAGGTGGCAGCGTTGATCTCCCCCGATCTGCTGGTCGAGATCGAGGCCGATGCCTATGTCACCGACAACGGCGAGAAGGTCCCGTCGGGCCCCGGAACGTAGTCCGTGACAGCAATCACAGCAGCCGTTGGCAGTGGTCCGTACAGATGCGGGAAGCGCATCCCGGATGGGTCCGTGGGCACGCCGGACTCCCAGTGCAGCGGCGCGCCCAGCTCATCCGGATTCAAGTACAGTAGTACCAGATTCTGTCGGCCGGCAAACAGTCGGTTGGCTGGCAAGTGTACCTGCTCAACGGTTGAAAGATGAACGAAACCGACCTCGGAGAGTGATGCCGGACGGTGCTCCCGGGCAGACGAGGCGGCCTGCCATTCAGCACGATCGCACAGGTGGACCAAGGTGGGCGGAGAAGCTGCCATAGAATCAGCGTGCCGCATCCGCAAATTGAGCTGTCGGTGAAACACGACACACCCGCGAACGGACAGGGAACAACGCCGAAACGCCAAACGTCTGAGACAGTAGAAACCACCCGAAGGAACGGAGGCGCCATGACCGCAACTCTGACCAGTCCCGAACTGACCCGGGCTGATCGCTGCGATCGCTGCGGCGCCGCAGCTCGGGTGCGCGCGAAGCTTCCGTCGGGAGCCGAACTGTTGTTCTGCCAGCATCACGCCAACGAACACGAAGCCAGGCTGATCGAACTGGCCGCCGTGTTGGAGGTCAGCGCGGCCGACGCCTGACCCCTACCGCCACGCCGGGCCTGCGAAGCTGGGCACATCGCCACCTTTCGGGGATCCTGGATAGGTCATGACCGACCAGCCCGTGAAGCCGACCCGCCATCACGTCTGGCGAATCTTCAAGCGGACCCTCTCCAAAGCGTGGGACGACTCGATCTTCTCCGAATCCGCCCAGGCGGGCTTCTGGTCGGTCCTGTCGCTGCCGCCGCTGCTGCTCGGCATGCTCGGCAGCCTGGCCTACATCGCTCCGATGTTCGGGCCCGACACCCTGCCGACCATCCAGGCCCGGCTGATCAGCGCTGCTAACAGTTTCTTCTCGAAGAACATCGTCACCGAGATCATCGAACCGACCGTCCACGACATCGTGGTCGGCGCCCGTGGCGAGGTGGTCTCCATCGGCTTCATCATCTCGCTGTGGGCGGGCTCGTCCGCGATCTCCGCGTTCGTCGACTCAGTGGTCGAGGCGCACGATCAGACACCCCTGCGCCATCCGGTACGACAACGGTTCTACGCGCTGGCGCTCTATGTCGTCGGGCTGGTGGCCGTGATACTTACCGCGCCGTTCATCGCCCTGGGGCCGCGCAAGATCGCCGAATACCTCCCCGACAACTGGGACAACGTCCTGCAGTACGGCTACTACCCGCTGCTGGTGCTCTCGCTGGTGCTGACGGTGACGGTGCTCTACCGGCTCTCGCTGCCCAAACCGCTGCCGACCCACCGGCTCGTCGTCGGGGCGTTGCTGGCCAGCGCCGTCTTCGTGGTGGCCACCGGCGGACTGCGAATCTATCTGACCTACATCACGCGGACCGGCTACACCTATGGCGCGTTGGCCACCCCTATCGCGTTCCTGCTCTTCGCGTTCTTCCTCGGCTTCGCGATCATGCTCGGCGCGGAGTTGAACAACGCGATCCAGGAGGAGTTCCCCGCACCCGACACCCACGCCGACCAGTTGCGGTCGTGGCTGGAATCACGAAACGGCAGCGGGAACGGGGCCGCGGCCACGGAACCCGAACCGCAGCGGGTCAGCCCTTCTTGAGGGTCTCGTAGATCTTCTTGCAGTCCGGGCACACCGGAGAGCCGGGCTTGGGCGAGCGCGTGACCGGGAAGACCTCGCCGCACAACGCCACGACGTGGGTGCCCATCACCGCGCTTTCGGCGATCCTGTCCTTCTTGACGTAGTGGAAGAACTTCGGAGTGTCGCTGTCGGTGCCGTCGTCCGCGCGGACGTCGGCGTCGGTGCGCTCGAGGGTGTCGGTCTGCATGACTGCCATTGTGCCGGGAATCCCGCCGCCGGGGAACCGCGGCCACCGAGGCTGACATCCTCGCCCACCCGACCGGGCCCGGTCTGTGGGAGAGTGGAGGGATGAAGCACAGCCCGGAGCTGGGTTTCGACGACGAGGGCCGGCCGGTACTGATCACCAGGGCCGCACTGCCCTACGAGGAGGAGCACCGGCAGCGCGTCCGCAAGTACCTGACGCTGATGTCGTTCCGGGTCCCGGCGCTGATTTTCGCGGCCATCGCCTACAACGTCTGGCACAACGGCTGGATCTCGCTGGCCATCGTCGCCGTGTCGATCCCACTGCCCTGGATGGCCGTCCTCATCGCCAACGACCGCCCGCCCCGCCGGGCCGAGGAGCCCCGCAGATTCGACGACGCCCGCCGTCGCCCGCTGTCGCCGACGGCCGAGCACCCTGTACTGGGGGCCCAGCCGCCGGCGCTGGACTTCGGGGACGACGCGCCCCCGCGCGACCGCTGACGGGCCTCTTTTTCGATTCTCAGGCCATTCTCAGGTCTGGGGCGCATTTCCGCACGTCAGAGTGTGTGAACCGACGAATGCTTGGGAACTCTGCGGTGGACTGCAGCGTTGAAGGATGTGAACGCTCGAACCACTGAGGAGGCCGATATGGCGAATGCCACCGCACACCGGGTTGACAGCGATCTGGACGCCCAGAGCCCTGCCGCGGACCTCGTGCGGGTGTATCTGAACGGCATCGGCAAGACGGCGTTGCTGAACGCCGCAGACGAGGTCGAACTCGCCAAGCGCATCGAGGCCGGCCTGTACGCCCAGCATCTCCTCACCACCCGCAAGCGCCTCGGCGAGGCGCGCAAGCGCGAACTCGCGGCAGTGGCCCGTGACGGTCAGGCCGCCCGCAGCCACCTGCTCGAGGCGAACCTGCGGCTGGTGGTGTCGCTGGCCAAGCGCTACACCGGGCGCGGCATGCCGCTGCTGGACCTGATCCAGGAGGGCAACCTGGGCCTGATCCGGGCGATGGAGAAGTTCGACTACACCAAGGGCTTCAAGTTCTCGACGTACGCCACCTGGTGGATCCGGCAGGCCATCACCCGCGGCATGGCCGATCAGAGCCGCACCATCCGCCTGCCTGTCCACCTCGTCGAACAGGTGAACAAGCTGGCGCGGATCAAGCGTGAGATGCACCAGACGCTGGGCCGGGAGGCCACCGACGAGGAATTGGCGGAGGAGTCCGGCATCCCTGCCGAGAAGATCGCCGATCTGCTGGAGCACAGCCGTGACCCGGTCAGTCTGGACATGCCGGTCGGCAGCGACGAGGAGGCCCCGCTGGGCGACTTCATCGAGGACGCAGAGGCGTTGTCGGCGGAGAACACCGTCATCGCCGAGCTGCTGCACACCGACATCCGCTACGTGCTGGCGACTCTCGACGAGCGCGAGCAGCAGGTGATCCGCCTGCGCTTCGGGCTCGACGACGGCCAGCCCCGCACGCTGGACCAGATCGGCAAGCTGTTCGGCCTCTCCCGCGAGCGGGTTCGCCAGATCGAACGGGAAGTGATGGTCAAGCTGCGCCAGGGCGAGCGTGCGGATCGGCTGCGTTCGTACGCCAGCTGACCTGCCTATTCGTGGTTGCAGCAGTGTGCCCGCCGCCCCCCTCCGGCGGGCACACTGCTGTCTGCGCAACGCCGGGACCTTAGGTGACCATAAGCACCTGCTGCGAAGTAGACTCGACCCGGATGGAGGGGCGCCTATGAACGATCTGGTCGATACCACCGAGATGTACTTGCGCACGATCTACGACCTCGAAGAAGAAGGCGTGGTTCCGCTGCGCGCGCGTATCGCCGAACGTCTGGAGCAGAGCGGTCCGACGGTGAGCCAAACCGTCTCACGCATGGAGCGGGACGGCCTGCTGCACGTCGCGGGCGATCGCCATCTGGAACTCACCGAGAAGGGCCGCAACCTAGCCGTCGCCGTCATGCGCAAGCACCGCCTGGCCGAACGGCTGCTGGTCGACGTCATCGGCCTGCCCTGGGAGGACGTGCACGCCGAAGCGTGCAAGTGGGAGCACGTGATGAGTGACGACGTCGAGCGCCGCCTCGTCGCCGTCCTCGACGACCCCACCGTCTCTCCGTTCGGCAATCCCATCCCCGGCCTGGCCGAACTGGGCCTCTCGGCTCAACGGTCAGCCGAAGAGGCCGCGCTGGTCCGGCTGACCGAAGTGCCCCCCGGCTCGCCGGTCGGCGTCGTGGTCCGGCAGTTGACCGAACACGTGCAGGGCGACGTCACTCTGATCGCCCGACTCAAGGACGCCGGCGTCGTTCCCAACGCCCGCGTGACCGCCGAGATCAACCCGCTGGGCGGGGTGACTATCATCATGCCGGGCCATGAGAACGTCGACCTCCCGCACGAAATGGCGCACGCCGTCAAGGTCGAGAAAATCTAGTCACCCGGCACGCCGGCCGAACCGCTCACGCGGCGGCAGCTCGACGCCGATCCGGTCGGCCACCCGATAGCCCGCCAGCGCGAGTTCCCTGATCTGGTCGGGGCGCATGCCCGACTGCAGCGCCTTATCCAGCATCCCGGCCATCCGATGTGTCGGATCGCACCGCAGGGCTTCACACAGCGCGATCCCGGCCAGCGGCCCGTCGCCGCGCACATAGGCCGAAAACGCCAGCAGGACAAGCGCTTCCAGCCGCCACGGCTGCGGCAGCCGCCGAGACAGCAGCGTCCACAGCGCCTCGGCCCGACCCGCGTCACGTCCGACGGCGAGAGCGTAGAGGGCATCCCGTGCAGCCGAGTCGGTGAGATGGTGAGCCAAGTCGGCCAGCGCGGCATCGGAGAGCCGCTTGCCCGCCGCGACGCGCCGGGCCGCACGAATCGCCACCAGCACGCCACGACGGGTGCAGCCGTCGGGATCCTCGACGCGGCCGGCCCTTCCCTCGTCCTCGATCTGCCGGATTCGGCTGACCAGCGAGTCCGCCCCGTTCTCGGCTGCGATCACCTTCTGCAGATCCGCGCGGCTGCCGTAGAGACGACGTCCGCCGACCACCGCGGCGACCGCCATCGGCGACACCTCCGGATCGTCGACCAGCCCGCGCTCCCCGCAGCCGTCCGCGCAATGCCAGCTCCCGCCGTCCTGCACCCGATCCACGACGTGCACCGCCCACAGATCGATCGCCCGCCCGTGCAGCGCTTCGGCGAGGTCGCGTGACAGCACCTGGTAGTCCTCGTTGCACACCAGACACCCGGCCCCATCGGCGTCCACGATGACGGCGATGACCCCCTCGGGTGACGCGGAGACCAGAATGTCCGCCAGCGGATCGAGGTCCTGGGCGAGCACATCGGGCAGGTCGACCCGCATGACGGCGCCGAGCTGCCCGTCCTCGATCGAGACCAGCACGAGAGACTTCTCCGGGACGAACCCGAGGACGGCGGGCAGTGCCGCGATGAGCGAACCCGGCCGGTTGAGGCTGTAGTCGAGCGGTTGATGTGTCATGGCCTCGACAGTCCCCGGCCGGTCCGTCAACGCGCCGCCACCGGCCCCGCCCCGGAGCCCCGGCTGTGGACGAAGTCCACACTGTGGAGAATGTCAGCAACCGTCCATCGTGCGCCCATCGTGTCCGGGCGCATGCCCGCCATCCTGCCGGAACGGGCCGGGAATCGCCTGTCGGCAGCCGGACGTTCGACCGAGTGGGACACTGGATGCGAGGAGGCATGGCAATGGCCGAACACGACCGGCAATACGAACCGGACCACAGCGGCATGTACGAACTGGAGTTCCCCGGCCCGCAGCTGCTGTCTGCGGATGGACGCGGACCGATCCTCGTCCATGCGCTCGAGGGGTTTTCCGATGCCGGGCACGCCGTAAGGCTCGCCGCCGCCCATCTGCGGGATTCCCTCGACACCGAACTGGTGGCGTCCTTCGCCATCGACGACCTGCTGGACTACCGATCGCGCCGTCCCACGATGACGTTCAAGACCGACCGCTTCACGGCGTACGAGGATCCGCAGCTCGGCCTCTACGCACTGCACGACTCCGTCGGCACGCCGTTTCTGTTGCTGGCCGGGATGGAACCGGACCTGAAATGGGAACGCTTCGTCACCGCGGTGCGACTGCTGGCCGAGCGACTCGGTGTGCGCCGCACGATCGGTCTCGGCGCCATCCCGATGGCGGTCCCGCACACCCGGCCGATCACGATAACGGCGCACTCCAACGACCGCGCGCTGATCTCCGACCACACCGCGTGGGTCGGGGAGGTGCAGGTGCCCGGCAGCGCGTCGAGCCTGCTCGAGTACCGGCTGGCGCAGCACGGTCAGGAGGTCGTCGGCTACACCGTGCACATCCCGCATTACCTGGCCCAGACGGATTATCCGGCGGCGGCGCAGGCGCTGCTGGAACAACTCGGCAAGAGCGGTTCGCTGGACATCCCGATGACCGCCCTGACCGACGCCGCCGTGTCGATCCGCAATCGGATCGACGAGCAGGTCGACGGCAGTGCGGAGATCGCTCAGGTGGTGACGGCGTTGGAGCAACAGTACGATGCGTTTGTTGCCGCCCAGGAGAATCGCTCCCTGCTGGATCGCGACGAGGACCTTCCCAGCGGGGAGGAACTCGGGGCCGAGTTCGAGCGTTTCCTGGCCCAGCAGTCCGACGGGAAGGACGGACTCCGGGACGACAACGGCGGCAGTTGACGGCACCACCGTGAACGCCGTGCCGTGAGACGGCCCGACGACGGGAGTGGCCAATGCCGGGAACCCCGCCCAGACTGCGCTCGGTGCGCGAGGTGGCGCCCCGACTCGAATACCAGACCATTCACGGCTACCGGCGCGCCTACCGGATCGCTGGCTCGGGTCCCGCGCTGCTGCTGATCCACGGGATCGGTGACAACTCGACGACGTGGAACACCGTCCAGGCGAAGCTGGCGCAGCGGTTCACGGTGATCGCACCGGATCTGCTCGGCCATGGCCAGTCCGACAAACCCCGCGCCGACTACTCGGTGGCCGCATACGCCAACGGCATGCGCGACCTGCTCAGCGTGCTCGACATCGACAAAGTCACCGTCGTCGGGCATTCCCTCGGCGGCGGTGTCGCCATGCAATTCGCCTACCAGTTCCCGCAGCTGGTCGAGCGGCTGATTCTGGTCGGCGCCGGCGGCGTCACCAAGGACGTCCACCTCGCGCTGCGGTTCGCCTCCCTGCCGATGGGCGGTGAGGCGCTCGCGCTGCTGCGCCTGCCAATGGTGCTGCCGGCGGTGCAGCTGGCCGGCAGAGTGGCCGGCACCGTGCTCGGCTCGCGTGGGCTGGGCCGTGATCTTCCCTACGTGCTGCGCCTTCTGTGCGACCTGCCCGAACCCACCGCCTCCTCCGCATTCACCCGGACCCTGCGCGCGGTCGTGGACTGGCGCGGTCAGGTGGTGACGATGCTGGATCGCTGTTATCTGACCGAATCCGTTCCGGTGCAACTTATCTGGGGCGAAAACGACGTGGTCATCCCGGTCGCGCATGCCCTGATGGCCCAGACCGCGATGCCCGGCGCGCAGCTGGAGATCTTCGACCGGTCCGGGCACTTCCCGTTCCACGACGATCCGGACCGCTTCGTCGAGGTGGTCCAGCGGTTCGTCGACTCGACGCGGCCGGCCGAATACGATCAGACCGCCCTTCGCCAACTGTTGCGCACCGGGATCAGCGAGGGCGCCCTGTCCGGTTCGGTCGACACCAAAGTCGCGGTCCTCGACGCGATGGGCGCCGACGAGCGCAGCGCCACCTGACGAGCGCCCACCCGACGTACAGTCGGTTCATGGCTGTCGATGTCACCGTGCTGCGCGTGTTCACCGATCCCGAAGGAAACTTCGGAAATCCGTTGGGCGTCGTCGACGCAGCGGCCGTGCCGCCGGCCCGTCGCCAGCAGGTGGCCGCCCAATTGGGTTACAGCGAAACGATATTCATCGACCTGCCGGCAGCGGGCTCGGCGACGGCGAGCGCCCACATCTTCACGCCCGTCGTGGAACTGCCGTTTGCCGGTCATCCCACCGTCGGCGCAGCCTGGTTTCTGAAGTCGCTCGGCACCCCGGTCCGCACGCTCGCGTTACCGGCCGGAATCGTGCAGGTCAGCTATGACGGTGCACTCACCGTCGTCAGTGCACGCGCCGAATGGGCACCCGAATTCGCCATCCGCCAACTGGATTCCGTCGACGCACTGCTGACGGCCGACCCCGACGACCACACCGAGGGGGACGAGGTCTACCTGTGGGCCTGGATCGACGAATCAGCGGGTGCGATCCGGGCCCGGAGCTTCGCCCCACACCTCGGCATCCGCGAGGACGAGGCTACCGGCGCCGCCGCTGTACGGATGACCGATTACCTGAGTCGGGATCTCGCCATCACCCAGGGCCGCGGGTCACGCATCGATACGCAGTGGAGCCCGGAGGGATGGGTGCGCGTTGCGGGTCGCGTCGTCAGCGACGGGACCACCCCGGTCGACATTGGATCAGGAGGCTGAAATCTCGCGGTGTTCCCGCAGCGCACGGATTTCGCGTTCGAAGTCGTCGGCCGAGGTGAACGATCGGTATACCGATGCGAAGCGCAGGTACGCCACCTCGTCGAGTTCGCGCAGCGGGCCGAGAATCGCCAACCCCACCTCGTGACTGGGGACCTCGGGTGACCCGGCGGCGCGTACCGAATCCTCCACCTGCTGGGCCAGCAGATTCAGTGCGTCGTCGTCGACCTGCCTGCCCTGACAGGCGCGGCGGACGCCGCTGATCACCTTCTCGCGGCTGAACGGCTCGGTGACGCCGCTGCGTTTGACGACCGCCAGTATCGCGGTTTCGACGGTGGTGAATCTGCGCCCGCATTCCGGGCAGGAGCGGCGTCGGCGAATCGCCTGGCCCTCATCGGTTTCGCGGGAATCGACCACACGCGAGTCCGGATGCCGGCAGAAAGGACAGTGCATGACCTCTCCTTCGCCGCGAACACGACTCGACCCGAACCTCACCGAGCCTACCTGCGTGGTCGGTCGACGTACCAGCATGCGTACCGGTGTGGCGGTGCCGAGCATCGTTAATTCACCGGCGCGATGAGCGTCTGACCGGCCTGCAGCGAACCGGACTGAAGCGCGTTCAGTTCCCGGATGCGGTCGACCACGCGGCCGACGGGCGTGTCCGGGGCCACCCGAGCCGCCACGTGCGCGAGCGTCTCACCGGAGTGCACCTGGACGACGGCGAGCCGGTCGGGCGCCGGCGCCGAGGCGTCGCCCGACCCGCCCATGTGGCCGACCACACCCAGCCACAAGGTGATGAGGCCGGCGAGCAGCGCCAGTCCGACAGTGGCTGCGGCGGTGACCGGACGCCGCCGGGTGCCGCGCGCGAACGAGAACCGCACGCCGGTGCCCCGATGGGCCAGCGGCGCTCCCCCGGGACGGTCCGTCCACGCGGGCCGGCGCTGCGACCGCACCCGCTGCGGGCGCGCCGAGCGGCGCTGCCGTTCGGACGGCGCGGTCATCAGCTGCTCCCAGAGCACCAGGTCCTCGAGGTCCCAGGCGTGCAGGACGGTGTTTTCAGTGATCCCAGTGCCAGCCATGTCGATCCCTTTCCTCTGATCCCTCGGGCGGTGCGCCATCGGTGTTCGCTCCTATGTTCGAAACTATATCGATCATCTGTTCGATTCGATAGCCCCATCCGAACATGTGATCGATTCGTAGCCGAAGGATAGATCGACCCACCGACAGGTCCAGGACAAGTCGAGAGACCCCGTGATCCATCAGGGCGGGCAGGACCGATGAAACGTCACCGATGTCCCGACACAGAACTGTCACCGATGTGCTGAGGCATCACACGGGTGGAGGAACCCGCCGACACGCGGATCGAACACATGTTTGATTCTTGTCGGTTGCGCGACTACATTCGGCGGCATGGCCGATACGAACGCTCCCGGCGCCGACTCTCCGTCGGGCCCGGTGGACACCACGCTGACCGAACGCCAACGGACCATTCTGGAGGTCATCCGCACCTCGGTGACCTCCCGCGGCTACCCGCCGAGCATCAGGGAAATCGGCGACGCGGTAGGGCTGACCTCGACGTCGTCGGTGGCCCACCAGTTGCGCACACTCGAGCGCAAGGGCTACCTGCGGCGCGACCCGAACCGACCCCGCGCAGTCGACGTGCGCGGGGCCGACGATGCCGCCCAGTCGGTCGTGACCGACGTCGCCGGATCCGACGCCCTGCCCGAGCCCACCTTCGTTCCGGTGCTCGGCCGGATCGCCGCCGGCGGACCGATCCTGGCCGAGGAAGCCGTCGAGGACGTCTTCCCACTACCCCGCGAACTGGTCGGCGAAGGCTCGCTGTTCCTGCTCAAGGTGGTCGGCGAATCGATGGTCGACGCCGCGATCTGTGACGGTGACTGGGTGGTGGTCCGGCAACAGAACGTCGCCGACAACGGCGACATCGTGGCGGCGATGATCGACGGCGAGGCCACCGTGAAGACGTTCAAACGCACCGGCGGGCAGATCTGGCTGATGCCACACAACCCGGCGTTCGATCCCATCCCGGGCAATGACGCCGTGATCCTCGGCAAGGTCGTCACCGTCATCCGCAAAATCTGACCGCGAGCCTGCCGAAAGCGGTGTGGCGCGTCAGCCGAATGATCAGCGGACGTAATGATGCCCCCGGTTGGGGTGCAGGTAGTGTTCCGGGGCGCCAGGCGTGGACGGGGTCCAGCGGTTGGTGCTGTGCGACGGAGCGCTGACCGACGGACCGTTGTCGGCTGCGGCGGTGTCGGCGTGGCCGACGGTGGCGGCGCCCAGGGCGATGACGGCGGGCGCGATGGCCAGGGTGGCGCCGGCGGCGATGCGGCGGGCGATTGTGTTCATGTGAGTCCTCCGGTGTGAGTGTTCTGTTGGCGTCAGCGCCGGTGTTCTCCGGCGATGAGCTAACAATGCCGGGACGGCGCGGATGCCGGGATCGGGCGAACGGGGGACGCACAGGCGGAAACCGCTGTCCCCCGACCGGGGGACAGTTCGTCAGGAGATGGTCAAGCGCCACACACGCGCGGGCAGCACCACGACGGGCGGCCGAATATCATGGCGCGCAAGGTTCTGCGAAAACGCCTGTCGCCATTGACAATTCGATTGACAATTCGATTGACGATTCGATGCTGCGAACACCCACGCCGGATGCTCAGTCCGCCTGAGTGAACCCGTTCGCCTCGGCATGCTGGGCGTCGGCGAACCAGATTTCGGCAACCACATCGTCGTACTGCAGGCTGTCCGGCGTGTAGTAAACACCGGCGCTGATGCTGCCCTTGATCGGGAAGCCCGCGGGCATGGCTGTGGGATCGTCGAGCGGCAGGTGTATCGCCGGCGGCGGGGCGGTCACCTGATCGACGTACCCCTGCTCCAGGTAGGCATCGTCGGCCACCACGTATGGCTCGTCGGCGTCCTCCGGCTCGGGCGCGACGACGGCGGCGTCCTCGTCGACGGGGCCGGCCTGATAGGCCTCCTCGTAACGGTCGCCCCCGTAGACGCCGGGTTCCACGGCCGGACTCACAGGTGGCTGATACCGGGGTTCGAACAGCGAACCCGGTGCGGATGCCCAGGGGTCGTCCCCAAGCGCAGTCCAGGCGGGGCGGTCGATCGCCGCGTGACGGCCGGTCGAGGCCTCCTCGTCGAAGTCATCGGCGTGCACCCGAGTCGGGGCGGTGTCCACGGCGTCCTCGCCCTCGACGGCCTCATGCAAGCCCCGATGGGTGAACAACTCATGGTCGGCCGATGCCGGCTCCGCGATGCCGGGCCCACCGGCTATGGGCACCTTCGGGACGTCCCAGCCGACCGGGACCGCCGGGACTTCGGGCGCCTTCCAGGTCGGGGTGGGCACCCGTGGCGTGTCCGTGTCGACCGCGGGCCGGCGCAACTCGCCGTCACCGAGGTCGGCCGTCTCGGCGGCCGCGCGCCGTCGCCGGCCGGACAACGCCGCGAGAAGGGAACCCAGCAACAGCACGGCCAGCGGGATGATCCACCACAACCACCAGGTGTGGAAGCTGAACGCGTTGCGCTTGGGCGGGTTCGGCACCTTCGGCGCCTCAGAAGGCGCCGGCGGGGTGGGCACCTCCAAGCCGCCCAGCGACTCGGCGAGATTGGCCGGATCGCTGGTGAACGAATTATTCTTGGCGTCCCACGTCAGCTGGCCACCGCTGAACTTCTGGGTGACCTTGTCGCCGTCGGTGCTCTGATCGGCGGTCGGCACTCCGAGTGCACCGGTGGCTCCCCCGAGCTTGTCCCACGCCGCCTTCATCGCACCGCGGACGATCACCGCACCGTGGTCGGCGGTGCCGAAGATTACGGGATTGTCCTGTGCGGCAAAGGAACTCATCCGGCTGTCCGGCACACCGCCGTCCGCCTCAGGCGCGTTGGGCAGCCCCAGGCTGCCAGTCGGGCCACCGGCCGCCTCGTACTTCTCGAGGATGGCTCCGGTCACCGCGTACGCACCGGTGGCCGGGCTGAAGAAGATCTTGCCGCCGGCGAACGCCTGGCCCAGACCGTCGGGCTGGATCGTGAACTGCTCGCCCTGGCGGGCGCCGAGCGACCCGGCGGCGCCGCCGGCCGCGCGGTACGCCGCGTTGATGGCCGACGCGGCGTCGCCGGGGATGGCGAGGTCCCCGAGCTGACCCGCCAGATCGGGCGGATCGGTGGTGAAGGTCTTGTTGCGGGGGTCGAAGCTGATCTGGCCGCCGGAGAACTTCTGCGTGACCACCGCACCGTCGTACGTCTCGTCGGCGGTGGGAACGCCGAGCACGCCGGCCGATCCGCCGAGGCGGTCCCAGGCGGCGTTGATCGCGCCGCGCACCACCCAGGCGCCGGTGTCGGGCGTCCAGAAGATCACGGGTTGGTCGGCCGCACTGAACGTGGAATTCCGGCTGTCCGGACTGATCCGGCCGGGGCCTTCGTCGATGGTGGGAAAGCCGAGATCACTGTCGGCGGGTCCACCCAGTGCGCGGTACTTCTCGAGAATTGCGCCGTACATGACCTTGGCGCCCGTCTCCGGGGTGAAAAAGATCGCGCCGCCGGCGAAGTTCTGGCCGAACCCGCCGCCCGCGGCGTAGAGATCGCCGTCCTTGGCGCCCAACAGCGAGCCGTCGCCCCCGGCGGCCGTCCAAGCGGCCGTGATCGCGTCCGTGGCGTCGCTCTCGGGACTGGCCGCCGCGACCGGAGCCAGCAGCGTCATGCCGGCCAGTGCCGTGGCCATTGCCATGGTGGCGCCGCCGATCAGGCCCGCGGCCAATCGCCGCACCGCGCCTCGCCGTGTCCTCATGCACCCTCCTGCGGTTCCAGGCCCGGTGCCCGCGATACGCGTCCGCCAAGCGTTGTCAGTAAGCGAACATGCCGAAGCCAAAACGCCATACATTCGGGACAATACCGATCCGACACGGAAATACCGGGTAGCCGCGACGGACACGGCGCGTATTCATTTCGCGAGCGCGGCGATGGAATACCGAGCGGTCAGACGCCCAGTGACCGCCCGATGATCTCCTTCATGATCTCGGTGGTGCCGCCGTAAATGGTCTGCACCCGCGCATCGAGATACGCCCGGGCAACCGGATATTCACGCATATATCCGTAGCCGCCGTGCAATTGCAGGCACCGGTCGATGAGGTTGACCTGCTTCTCGGTGCTGTACCACTTGGCCATGGCGGCCTGTTCGACGGTGAGCTTTTCATCGAGATGCAGTTTGAGGAACTCGTCCACCATGATGCGGACTACCGTGGCTTCGGTCGCGAGTTCGGCGAGCAGGAATCGGGTGTTCTGAAAACTCCCGATCGGCTTACCGAATGCCTTGCGCTCCTTGGTGTATTCCACCGTCTGCGCCAACACGGTCTCCATTGCGGCAGCCGCCACGACGGCGATGCTGATGCGTTCCTGGGGCAGGTTCTGCATCAGGTACACGAAGCCCTGCCCCTCCTCGCCGAGCAGGTTCTCGGCCGGCACCTTGACGTCGGTGAACGACAATTCGGCGGTGTCCTGGGCGTCCAGACCGATCTTGTCGAGGTGACGGCCCCGCTCAAAGCCGGGCATGCCGCGCTCCACCACCAGCAACGAGAATCCCAGCGCACCTTTGTCGGGATCAGTCTGCGCAACCACGATCACCAGATCGGCATGGATGCCGTTCGTGATGAAGGTCTTCGCGCCGTTGAGGATGTAGTGGTCGCCCTCTTTGACCGCGCGGGTCTTGATGCCCTGCAGGTCGCTGCCGGTGCCGGGCTCCGTCATCGCGATCGCGGTGATCAGCTCACCGCTGCAGAAGCCCGGTAGCCAGCGCTGTTTTTGTTCCTCGTCGGCCAACCGCAGCAGGTAGGGCGCGACCACGTCATTGTGCAGGATGAACCCGAGTCCGCCGTAGCGGCCCGCGGTGGTTTCCTCGTTGAGGATCGTGTTGTAGCGGAAGTCGGGATTGCCGCCGCCGCCGTACTCCTCCGGTACCGCCATACCCAGAAAGCCCTGCTTGCCCGCCTCGAGCCAGACACCGCGGTCGACGATCTTGTCCTTCTCCCACTGCTCGTGGAACGGCGCGACGTGTCTGTCGAGGAAGGCACGGTAGGACTCCCGGAACAGCTCGTGTTCGGGCTCGAACAGCGTGCGCTGGTATTTCACTGCCGAGGTCGCTGCGGCGGCCATCGTCACCTCCGGTTCGGTTTGGGAATCGTCACGACGATATACCAACCGGGCAGTTGGTTGACAGCCTCCTAGCCGCGCCGGCCCGCTGAATCCGCCACCAGGTCGATGAACGCGTTCACGATGCGGTAGTTGTCGGCCATCGGACGGCCGTGCAGCACGGAGCCGCTGAGCATCGTATTGATGATGCCCCACAACATGATTGCGGCGTCCTCGGCCGCCGGAATGCCCAGCGCCGCGAAGTCACCGGCGAGAGTCTGCTGCGCCGTGTCGGCGAACTGCTTCATGATCTCCGCGGCGTTGGGATCGGTGGTGTTCTGCAGCATCATGCACGCCTTGAAAAACGCCGGCCGGCGTTCGAAGCTGACGATGATGCCGCGGACCTTGTCCCGCACACCGGCCTCGTCCGGCGGTGAATCCGCTTGGCCCGAAACGAACACGGGTTGCGCCCACTCCATCAGCACCGCGGCGTAGACGTGCTCTTTGGAGCTGAAATACCGGTACAGCGTGCCGAGGGCGACGTCGGCGGCCTCGGCGACGTCACGCATCTGGATCTGCTCGTACTCGCCGCCCTTGAGGGCATCCATCGCGGCGCGCACGATCTGCGCCCGACGCACCCGCTTGTAGTCGGGCAGGTCGGCGGGGACGCCGGCGGCACTCATCGGCGCGGCAATCCCAGGATCATCGTCGCGATGATGTTGAGCTGGATCTCCATCGTGCCGCCGCCGATCACCTCGGCCGGCATGAACAGGCTCTGCTGGACGGCCGGTTGTCCGGGGCCGCCGACCATGGCCGCGCGGCCGGTCAACTCCAGTGCGGCCGCGGTGACCCGGCGGGTGAGCAGCGCCGTGGCGACCTTGCCGATACTCGACGCCGGCCCCGGTCCGTGGCCGGCCAGCCGACCCAGGGTGTCGCGCACCGCCAGGGCGCCGATCGCGTTGGAGCTCGCCCGGATCTCACCGAGCGCCCGCCTGGCGTCCGCGCCGTTGCTCCGCGGCGCCTCGGCCAGGGCGCGCAGTTCCCGTTCCTTGTCCAACTTGACGTAGGCGCCGATCGCCACGCGCTCGTTGGCCATGGTCGCCAGCGCATGCGACCAGCCCGCTGTCGGCTCGCCCACCAGCATGTCATCCGGCACGAACACGTCATCGAAGTAAACCTCGTTGAAATGCGCGTCACCGCTGGCCGTCCGCAGGGGCCGGATCGCGATTCCCGGACTGCGCATGTCGACCAGGAAATAGCCGATGCCCTTGTGTTTCGGGACGTCCGGGTCGGTGCGGGCCAGCAGCGCGCCCCAGTCGGCGAGCTGCGCCGAGGATGTCCACACCTTCTGGCCCCGGATGAGCCATCCGCCATCCACCTTCGTGGCCCGGCTGGCCAACGACGCCAGGTCGGAGCCCGCACCCGGCTCGGAAAACAGTTGACACCAACATGTTTCACCGCGCAGCGTCGGCACCGCGAACCGGTCTCGCTGCTCCGCCGTCCCGGCGGCCAGGATGGTCGGCAGGATCCACTCGGCGATTCCGAGCGATGGCCGGATCAGGAAGGGGCGCTTGTCGAACTCCTCGTCGATGATGAGCTGCTGCACCGGTGAGGCGGCCAGCCCCCAGGGTTGCGCGAAATGCGGTGCGATCAGACCGGCGTCGGCCAGTGCCGTGCGCTGCGCCCCGGTGCTGAACTCCGGGTACTCGGGGTTCTGCCGGCCCGGGGTGTCGTTGTGTAGGGTCGCCGCGGCGTCCAGCGCACCCTCGATGCGGGCCCGGAAGTCGGGTTCCCCGACATCGATGCCGGACAGTTCGATCGCGAAGTCGCGTGCCGGAGCGGCCGGGTCACCCAGGAGCCGGGCCCAATCGGCGGCCGGCCCGGCCGCCGCGGCCAGCGCGATGGCCCGCTTCCAGTACAAGTGCAGATCGTGTTCCCAGGTGTAGCCGATCGCTCCGAACATCGTCATGGCGTCCACCACGAGTTCCGGCAACCGGCTCAGCGCGACGATCGCCGTACCCGCCGCGGCGATCTGCTGCTGCGCCGGCGTCTGCGTCATCGCCCGGACCGCATCCCAGGCCGACGCCGCGGCCAGCTCACAGCTGACGTACAGCATCGCCGCCTTGTGCTGCAACGCCTGGAACGATCCGATGGGCCGGCCGAACTGCTCGCGGACCTTGAGGTAGGCGACCACGGATTCCGCGCACCAGCGCAGGATCCCGGCCGCTTCGGCGGCGAACAGACCGATCGTGAGGCATTGTGCGCCAACGATATCCACTCCGGTGATCAGATCGGCGGCGGTGACCTCCAAGCAATCGAGGCGCAGGCCGCCGGCCGCGCGGGTCAGGTCGGTCGGCGTCTCGGTGAGAACCTCCAGGCCGGCGTTCTCAGCGGGCAGCGCGAACCAGAGCTGCTGTTCGTCCTGCGTGCGCGCGCAGACCAGGATGTGCGCGGCGCCGGGCAGACCGATCGCCGGGCCGGCGGCGCCGCTCAGGGTCCAGCCCGTATCCGTCGGCGTGGCCTGCACCTCGGCGGCGTCCGGCAACAACGTGACCGCCGGGTCGCCGCCCGCGATCGAGCGGAGCAACCGCAGCGCCGCCGGGCAACGGTCCGCGGCCGCGGCGACGGCCCCGGTGACGACCGTCGGCAGCAGCGGCCCGGCCAGGAGTGCATAACCGGCCGCGTCGAGTACACAGGCGGCGTCCAGCAGGTCTCCGCCCGCCCCGCCGACGTCCTCGGGCAGATGAACGGCGTGCCAGCCCTGGGCGACCAGCTCGGCCCAGAATTGCGGCCGCACGCCGGCCGCCAGCGCGCCGAACTGCGCGCGCGTCTGCGCCAGCGGTGCATGTCGCGCGGCGAATCCCGTTACCGCGTCGGTGATCTGGAGTTGTTCGTCGGTCACGGCCAGAGCCATCAGCGCGGCCTATCGCCGGGCGGTGTAGCGCAGCAGCGTCACACCCGCATCCGGGTCGTCGGTGAACACCGGTGTCACCGGCATTCCGATCTGGATTTCGGCCTGGTCGACGTCCACCAGTTCGGTGGCGAAGCGCGGGCCCTCGTCCCATTCGACGACCGCGGGCAGTTGCGGCACGGCGCCCGCGAACTGCGGGGCCACCGGCCGCTCCGCGATGGTGAAGCCGACCAGCCTGCCGGCCCCGGAGATCCGGCGCCATTCGAGGTCGTCGGCCAGCGTGCCGGGCGCCAGCACCCGCGGATAGAACACATAGCGGTCCAGCGACGGGGAGAACTGGATCCACACCTCGTGGCGGGCCAGGCCGTCCCAGTAGGGCTTCGTGGTGGGCGTCGGCAGGGGCACCGGCCGGGTCATCGGTACGTTTGTCATCGCTAGTCCCCCACCAGGATCAGGGCTTCTTGTTCGCTGAGCACACCGCCGTTGCCGGAGACGAAGGCGCGGTTGCAGTCGGCCACCTGGGTGGCCCCGGCCCGACCCATCAGCTGACGGGTGGCGTCGCAGACGTGGTGCATGCCGCCGGCGTTGCCCGGCTGGCCGTAACCCAGTTGACCGCCGGCGGTGTTCATCGGGAAGTCACCGCGGAAGGTCAGGTCGTGGCCGGAGACGAACTGCATGCCCTTGCCCTTCTCGCAGAAACCGGCGTCCTCGAGCGTCAGCAGCGCGGTGATGGTGTAGCAGTCGTAGATCGACACCATGTCCACGTCGGCGGGTGCCAGTCCCGCCATCTCGAACGCCTTCGGGCCGATCTCGGACATCGGTGTGTGCAACGGGTTCTCGGCGTAGACCGGCGACTTGTAGGGCACCTGCTCGCCGAAGCCCTTGATCCAGACCGGGCGGTTGCGAGCCCGGCGGGCCAACCGCTCACCGGTGACCAGCACCGCCGAGCCACCCATGCAGGGCATGACGATCTCGAGCATGTGCAGGGGTGCGGCGATGATCGGGCTGGCCAGCACGTCGTCGATGGCGATCGGCTTGTCGACGAACACCGCACCCGGCGTGTGATTGGCGTTGACCCGCTGGTCGACGACGATCTTGGCCATCGCACGTTCGTCGTAACCGTATGCGACACCGTACATTTGGGCGACCTGCGCGTACGGACCGTTCTGCCCCAGGTAGCCGTAGGGAATCTCGAATTCGGCCTGCGGTGAGCCGTAACGGATGCTCGATGCGCCGTAGTACATCGCCTCGGTCATATCCAGGGGGCGGTCCGGGTGCGACGGGGTGAGGAAGTTGGCCGGGATCGCGCACAGCACCGCCTCGCAGATTCCCAACTCGACGGCCGCGGCCGCCCGCCAGACCATGGCTGCGGCACTGGCCCCACCCAGGTCGACGTACTCGGCGAAGTTGACCTTGAGGCCCAGGTACTCCACCACGGTCGACGGCACGAAGATGTTGGACTCGAAGACACCGGTGGTCACGAGGCCGTCGACGTCTTCGACGGACAGCCCGGCATCGGCCACCGCGGCGGCGGCCAGTCGGGCCCACTGTTCGACGGTGAATTCCGGCTTACCGGTGGGCATGCGTTCACACGGCAGTTCGTGGAAGCCGACGATCGCAGCCTCGCCTCTAAGTCCCATGCCCGTGACAATACAAGAATAAGATCCTAATTCCTATTTTCCGGCTCGGTTTGTGGCGGACACCTCGTCGCCGCCGCATGTCACCGTTACGGCGACGGATTCTTCGCCCGCGGGGCGACGCAAGGACCACCCTGTGGGCTGGTTGATCCCGCAACCTCGGGTCACCGTCGACGGGCGACAGGTGCGTCTCGACGACGTCCTCGCCCGGCAGTGGACCGTCCTGCACATCGGCGCCGCGCCGGCCGGCACGGCATCCTGGGCCGGGGTGCCCATCCTCGAGATCGGCCGCGACATCCACGTTCACACCGGCGCCCTCAGCGCCTGGCTGCGCGGCAAGAACGCCAGTGCCGTCGTCGTCCGACCGGATGGATTCATCTACGCGGCAACCGATTCCGGCCACTATCTGCCTGAGCCGCCCGCGGGCCTCGTCACTGTCGTCACCAACCCCCGAAACGGAGTCCCCGTATGAGCACGACAACCCTGGCCGAACACACCGTCACCTTCGACACCGCCCTGTCGTCGAGCCCCGCCGCGCTACCCACCCTGCTCGCCTTAGCCGAGCCCGGCCACGTCACGTTCGGCTCGGACTGGCCGTTCGCACCGCTGCCGGCCGCCCGGTTGTTCGCCGCCGAACTACAGAACTACCCACTGGACGCCACCACCCGCGCGGCCATCGACCGCACCAACGCCCTGGCCCTGTTCCCGCGATTCGGCAGCGCGCCCGCACCGCCGGCACCGTCGCGCGTCGACGCGGTCAAGCACTCCGTCGGCCGCACCGTGATGCGCGGCATCGCAACGCTGATCTCCTCGCGTTGATTCCTTCGCCGGCGAGAGTGCGTGTTGTCCCGCCGACACCCCGCGATTTGCGTACCGCTGCGCACGCTCGGGCAACCGGCGCCTTCGCCTACAGGGGTCACAATGTCGCCCCAGGCGACACGGTTCGGCAACGAGGGTGCGCAGACGTCCGCGCGCAGCGGCGTGTCGGTGTACCGACACGCACGCTCGCGAAGAGAAGTTACGAGGAGAACTCGGCCAGGGCCGCGGCCAGCGCGACGGGCACCTGCGCCTTGATCCGGGTGCCGCGCTCGGTGTGCTCGGTGGCATCCAACCGGCCGACCTGATGCACCCGCGCGACCAGATCGCCCCGGTCATAGGGAATGGTCACGTCGACGGCGACGTCGGTGGGCTCGACGAGTTCACCGAGCCGCCGCCGCAGCCGGTCCAGTCCCTCGCCGGTGCGGGCCGAGACGAACACCGCATCCGGCAGCGCTCGGCGCAGCGTGGCCAGGGCCAGATCGCCGGCGGCGTCGATCTTGTTGACCACCAACAACTCCGGGGCGGGCTTGACGTCGTGCGAGGCGAGCACGTCGTTGACGACCTCATGCACGGCGTTGATCTGACCCAGCGGGTCCACATCGGAGCCGTCGACGACGTGCACCAACAGATCGCAATCGACCACCTCCTCCAAGGTCGACTGGAAGGCCTCCACCAGCTGGGTGGGCAGGTGCCGGACGAAGCCGACGGTGTCGGTGAGCACGAACGGCCGTCCGTCGTCGAATTGTCCACGCCGCGTGGTGGGTTCGAGGGTGGCGAACAACGCGTTCTCCACAAGCACGCCCGCCCCGGTCAACGCGTTGAGCAGACTGGATTTGCCGGCGTTGGTGTAGCCGACGATCGCGATCGCCGGCACCTCGCTACGGCGTCGGCCACTTCGCTGGGTGTCACGAATCTTCTTCATGTCGCGAATCTCACGGCGCAGCTTGGCCATTCGCTCCCGGATACGTCGCCGGTCCGTCTCGATCTTGGTTTCACCGGGCCCGCGGGTGCCCACGCCGCCGCCGGCGCCGCCGGCCCGGCCGCCGGCCTGCCGCGACATCGATTCACCCCAGCCACGTAACCGCGGCAGCATGTACTCCATCTGCGCCAGCGACACCTGGGCCTTGCCCTCGGCACTGGTCGCGTGCTGGGCGAAGATGTCCAGGATCAGAGCGGTGCGGTCGATGACCTTGACCTTGACCGCCTTCTCCAGCGCGGTCAGCTGCGCGGGCGACAGTTCACCGTCGCAGATGACGGTGTCGGCGCCGGTGGCCAGGACGATCTCGCGCAACTCCTGGGCCTTTCCGGAGCCGATGTAGGTCGACGGGTCCGGTTTGTCACGGCGCTGGATCAGACCTTCGAGCACCTCCGAGCCGGCGGTCTTGGCCAGCGCGGCCAGTTCGGCGAGGCTGGCGTCGGCGTCGGCGGCGCTGCCTTGAGTCCAAATTCCAACCAGCACAACACGTTCCAGCCGAAGCTGGCGGTATTCGACTTCGGAGATGTCTTCCAGCTCGGTGGACAGGCCGGCGACGCGGCGAAGTGCGGCGCGGTCTTCCAGGGCCAGTTCACCGGCGGTGGGGTCGCGGTATTCAGTCATGGGCAACACCGATGGTGTCATGCGGGAGGCTGTGTGGCGAACGAATAATCACCCCTGGGCCCGCCACCAGCCGTCGGCGATCTCACCGTGCGCCAGGATCACCGAAGGGCCGCGCAGGTAGCTGGTGGCGTCGGTGACCGTGACGGTGACCTGCCCGCCGGGGATCCGCACCGCCAACGAACCGGTGTCGGCGTCGAGGTGCCGCAGCGCGGCGACGGTGGCGGCCACCGTGCCGGTGCCACACGACCGGGTCTCGCCCACGCCGCGCTCGTGCACACGCATGCTCACCCATGCGCCGGCGCTGTCTTCCTCGGGCGCGGTCAGGACCTCGACGTTGACGCCGCGCGGGAACTGGGCGTGATCGAATTCCACCGGCGCCGCGACGTCCAGGGCGGCCAGCGCGGCGGCCGTCAAACCCGTATCCACACAGGCCAGGTGCGGATTGCCGACGTCCACGGCCAGACCGGTGAAGGAGCGGCCGCCGACGGTGGCCGACCCGGACCCGACCAGGTTGGCCTTGCCCATGTCGACGGTGACCTCGGCGTCGACGGGATCGTAGGACTCCATCACCACCGGGCGGGCCCCGGCGCGGGTCCCGACGACGAACTCCCGGTGCCGCTCCAATCCGGCGGCCCAGAGGTAGTGCGCGAACACCCGGACGCCGTTGCCGCACATCTCGGCGATCGATCCGTCGGCGTTGCGGTAGTCCATGAACCAGTCGTCGGCGCCGACACCTTCGGGCAGGGTGTCGAACACGCCGGCCTCGCGCGCCGATCCGGCCACGGTGACCCGCAGGACTCCGTCGGCGCCCAGGCCACGGCGCCGGTCGCACAGCGCCGACACCGCCGCCGGGGTCAACTCGACCCCGGCGGGCATGTCGAGGAGCAGAACGAAATCGTTCTGTGTGCCGTGCCCCTTGGCGAACTTCACCTGATCAGGATACGTGCCGCCACGCCGTCAGCGTGGCGTCCAGCAGGTCGCCGGCCGCACCGTCGAGCCAGTGCACCCGGCGGTCGCGGCGGAACCAGGACCGTTGCCGGCGTACATAGCGCCGGGTCCCGACGAACGTCGAATCCCGAGCTTCGCGGATCCGCCGATCCCCACCTCCCGCGTCCAGCGCCGCCAGCACCTGCGCATACCCCAGCGCGCGGGCCGCGGTGACCCCGTCGCGCAGCCCGGCGCCGATCAGCGTGCGGACCTCCTCGACCAGGCCGGCGTCGAACATCGTGTCGGTGCGACACCGCAGCCGTTCGTCGAGAATCGTGGTCTCCCAGTCCAATCCGACGATCAGGGCGTCCCAGCGGGGTGCGGCGCCGATGCGGGGCGCCGACGCCGCGTAGGGCCGCCCGGTCAATTCGACGACCTCCAGCGCCCGCACCACGCGGCGGCCGTCGGTCGGCAGAATAGTGGCGGCCGCCTCGGGGTCGCGACGGGCCAGTTCGGCGTGCAGGGCGGTCACCCCCACCTCGGCGAGCCGGTCCTCCCAGCGGGCCCGCACCGCCGGGTCGGTCGCCGGGAACGCCCAGTCGTCGAGCAGTGACTGCAGGTAGAGCATCGATCCCCCGACGATCACCGGGACGGCTCCGCGGGCGGCGACGGCCTCGACGTCGGCGGCGGCGGCCTGCTGGTAGCGCGCCACGGTCGCGGTTTGGGTGACGTCGAGGACATCGAGCTGATGGTGCGGGATGCCGCGCCGCTCGGCCGGTGCCAGTTTCGCGGTGCCGATGTCCATGCCCCGGTAGAGCTGCATGGCGTCGGCGTTGACGATCTCGCCACCGAGTCGTTCGGCCAGATCCAGCGCCAGGGCCGATTTGCCGGTGCCGGTGGGCCCGATGACGGCGATCGGCCGGGTGCTCACGGCCGCCAGACGCCGACGAAGTAGCCCACCCCGTGGGGCGCCCCGCGGTAGAGCTCGCGCGCCGCCGCCGGACCGGATCCGGCCAGGCCGGCCAGCGCCGTGAACGCGACCCGGCCCACCACACCCGCCGGCAGGTCGGCCAGCGCCGCGACGTCCCCGGCGGCCAGTGCGTCGTCGAGCGCGTTCTGCACGGCGATCGACTCCGGGTCGTAGCCGCCCGGGGCGGACGCGGTCAGGGTGGGCGCACCGTCGGCCACCACCAGCACGCCCACCGGCTCGGCGTACGCATCGATCTCCGCGCGCAGCGCGCGACCCCGTTCCCACGCCGCTGATGAATCCAAAGAGGATGGGTAACAACGGGTTTCGGCGATCACGTCGGGGCCGACCTGACCGCGTAGCCAGCCGGTCACCAGCGCGCACAGCGGCAGCCGGGCAGCGGCGTGCGCGACGGGCGACATCGTGACCGCCACGTCGACTCCGTATCCGGCGAAGGTCCCCGTCGCGTCGGGGCCCACCCGCTGCTCGACGGCATCGGCGCCGATGCCGATCCACCGGTGCGGCAGCGCCGCGGCGGCGTCACGCACGGCGGCATACAGGTCGGTCAGTTCCGCGGCGGCCGCTCCAGCCAGCTCGGGCACCAGGACCGGCGCCGACGGGATGATCGCTACGGCGGTCAACACGCTGACACGCTAACCCACGGATTAGGTCGCCGGGCCTCGTGCTCGCGGAACCACACCGCTCGCCGCACCCGGCGGGTCGGCCGCCTCGGTACGCGCCAGCCCGAGCACCGAGGCCACCACGGCGGCGATGGCGATCACCAACAGCACCCAGCCCGCGTCGTCGGGGCGCAGGGTCTCCCCCAGCACCACCACACCGAGCACCGAGGCCACCAGGGGTTCGGCGATCGCCATCGCGGGCAGCGAGGCCGTCAGCGCACCGGCCCGGAACGACGACTGCTGCCAGGCGGTGCCCGCCACGGCGACCGCGGCCCAGGCGTAGAACTCCGGGGAGCGCAGCAGCGGCCCGATCCCCTCGACGAGCAGATGCACCACACCCTTGGTCAGCACCGCGAACACCCCCCACAGCGTTCCGGAGACGATCGCCAGCAACACCGCGCTGACCGGGCCGCCGATCGCGTTGGCCGCGACCACGCACACCACCAGGACGGTGCCCAGCACGCCGGTCACCACCGCCCACGTCGCCAACGACGCTCGCGAATGACCCGCGGTGGGATTGCCGACCGTGACGACCACCATCACCGAGACGGCCAGCAGAACCGCCCAGATCCACTCCGCGCGGGTCAGCCGGCGGCGCCTCTGGTGGGCGTTGATCGGCAGCGCGAACAGCAGCGACGTCACCAGCAACGCCTGCACCAACAGGACCGACCCCACGCCGAGGGCGGCCGCCTGCAACACGAATCCGACCGCGGACACCCCCGACCCCAACCACCAGCGACGGTCGCGCAGCAGTCGCAGGAACAACTCGAGGTGGCCCACGGGTTCGTCGGTGACCTCGTGGGCCTGCCGTTGGTGCATGACATCGCCGATCGCGATGAACAGCGCGGCGCCCAGCGCCAGCAATGCGGCCAGGCCGGCGGCTCCCATGCTGCAGAGGCAACCATCGTCGCCCACACAACGCAAACGCACCCGCGCGCGGCGGTGCGAGCTGTTTGAATACCCTCAAGACTGCAATCGACAGGCGCCGCGTCGCGCGGCAGTGTGCCGGAGGGCGACCTCCGCGCGGAGGGTAGGTGTTCATGACAACGCAAGATCCCGCTCCCGGCAACGTGCCCCGTCCCTCCGCGATACCCCGGCCCGGGCCCCGCCCGGGACCCGGGCCCACCACTCCGGTGACCCCGGCTTCGGACCCGCGCCGGTTCGGCCGGGTCGACGACGACGGAACGGTGTGGCTGATCGGCACAGCCGCGGGGGATCGCGTCATCGGCTCCTGGCAGGCCGGCGAAGCCGACGCCGCCTTCGCACATTTCGGCCGCCGGTTCGACGATTTGTCGACCGAGATAGCGCTCATGGAGCACCGCCTGCAATCGGGCACCGGCGACGCCCGCAAGATCAAGGCCGCGGCGGCCGCGCTGGCCGAAACCCTGCCCACCGCAAGTGTTCTCGGAGACGTCGATACCCTGGCGACGCGGCTGGCCGCCATCGCCGAGCACGCCGAGACGGCCGCGGCCGAGGACAAGGCGCGCCGTGAGGAACACCGCGCCGCGCAGACCGCCCGCAAGGAGGCCCTGGCCGCCGAGGCCGAGGACCTCGCCGCGAACGCCACGCAGTGGAAAACCGCAGGAGACCGCCTCCGAACCATCCTCGACGAGTGGAAGACCATCGGCGGTCTGGACCGCAAGACCGACGACGCGCTGTGGAAGCGCTACTCGGCGGCGCGTGAGACGTTCAACCGGCGCCGAGGCTCACACTTCGCCGACCTCGACCGTGAGCGGGCCGGGGTGCGCGCCGCCAAGGAGCGGCTGTGCGAGCGCGCCGAGGAGCTGACGGGATCCACGGACTGGGCGGCCACCAGCGCGGCCTTCCGCGGGCTGCTGGCCGAGTGGAAGTCCGCGGGCCGCACCGCCAAAGATGTCGACGACAAGCTGTGGCACCGCTTCAAGGCCGCCCAGGACACGTTCTTCTCGGCCCGCAACGCCGTCACCGCCGAGCGTGACGCCGAACTGACCGCCAACGCCGCCGCCAAGGAGGCGCTGCTGGCCGAAGCCGAGCGCATCGACACCGCCGATCACGACGCGGCGCGGGCGGCGCTGCGAATCGTCACCGACAAGTGGGACGCACTGGGCAAGGTGGCGCGTGAGCGCACCGACCTGGAACGCCGGTTACGCGCGGTGGAGAAGAAGGTGCGCGATTCCGCCGAAGCCGACCGGACCGATCCGGAAGCGGCCGCCCGTGCCCAGCAGTTCGTCACCCGTGCCGAGCAGTTCGAGAGCCAGGCCGCCAAGGCCGAGGCCGGCGGCCGCATTAAAGAGGCGGCCGAAGCCCGCGCCAGCGCAGCGCAGTGGCGGGAATGGGCCCAAGCCGCCGCCGGGGCCCTGGCGAAGAAGCGTTGACGGTCGGCTCCTCAGGCGGTCGGCACCACATCGGTTAGCCCCACCAACTCCGCCCGCCGGATACGATTCCACTGCACCCGCAAACAGCGGGCCGCAACCCGTACCACCTGCTGAGCTGACGGCCCTGCCAAAATCGAAGAGCCATCGAACACGGGACGGTTCAGGTAGTTTTGACTCCATGTCAGCTTGGGGGGAGAGCGCTGTCGCGGTCCACCGCGCCAAGAAGAGCCCATCTTTGCCAGCGAGTCGCCGTCCGGACCTTCAAGGGATGCGCGCTGTTGCAGTCTTAGTGGTCTTTGCAAATCATTTATTCGACTGGCCGCCGGGTGGCTTCGTGGGCGTGGACGTGTTTTTCGTCCTCAGTGGGTTCTTCATCACTGGACTTCTGATTCGGGAGAGATCTACCAGAAGGAAAATTTCCTTCGAAAGATTCTATGTCCGACGGGTAAAGCGAATCCTACCGTCGGCCCTATTAGTACTCACCGTCACCGCAATTGGTTCCTGGCTACTTTTCCCAGCAGCGCGGGCTAGAGAAACGATTGTCGATGCACTGTATGCCGCCCTGTTTGCCTCCAATTTCCGCTTCGAAGCTGTGGGGGCAGACTATTTCCAGTCGGCACAACCGCCTTCCCCGCTACAACATTATTGGTCACTGTCGATCGAAGAGCAATTCTACTTTGTCTGGCCCGCATTACTTGCACTGATTTTTGCCCTGACTAGAGGGCTCCGCCGAAAAGGCCAGAAACGCGCTGGGCAATGGAGCCTTCTCGCTGCCATGACCATGATCGTCTCGGTCTCGTTCGCGTGGGCGACGCACCTGTCAGCCACCGACCCCAACAGGGCATATTTCTCGTCATTTACCCGCGTCTGGGAATTGGGCGTCGGCGCCCTGATCGCGATCGCCGGTCCGTGGCTTGTCAGCATCCCACCGCGTGTTCGGCCGGCGCTGGCATACCTTGGACTCGCCGGCGTAGCTGCGTCGCTGTTCTTCATTAGCTCGGCAGTTCAATTCCCAGCCCCGTGGGCAGCACTGCCAGTACTGTCCACCGCCCTCGTGGTCAGCGCTTTCCATGGCGCCGAAGTCCACTCAATGTTTCTCCTCACCAACCCCGTGGCTCGGTGGTTCGGAGACACCAGCTACACCTTGTACCTCTGGCACTGGCCCATCCTTACTCTGTTGTTGAGCGTGCTTCCACGAGGTCACCTTTACTACATCGTCACCATCGTCATCGCCGTTGGCCTTACAGCGGTCACATACCGGTTCTACGAAAACCCAATCAGACACTCAAAATGGTTGCTTGGTACACCGGTGCGCAGACGTGGTGGGCTCTGGACGCTGAGCCCAACTGCATGGCGGCTGGTCGGAGGTCTTGCAGCGGCTGCCACCCTCGTATCGATTCTTGGCATCCAATACTCCGACAAGATTTCCAGCGCGCGGGAACTGGCGGCGACCAGCGGCGGCCAGCAACAAATCCTCGACTCAACGCAAGCCGCTGCGAAATCCGACCCGTGCTTTGGGGCTCCCGCGATAGTCACCCCGGGCTGCGTGTTACGGAACCCGAACATCCCGCTCCAGCCGTCGATCGACAAATTCGTCAACGACACGGGCCGCGCATTCTCCAAGTGTTATTCGGAGAAAGGCCAGGAGAAACTGGAGTCCTGCGATTTGGGCTACAAAGGGAACGATGCCAAACGAATAGCAATCGTCGGTGACTCTCACGCAGCCGCGCTCGTCCCCGCGCTGGGGCCGGCACTCGAGCCAAACAAGTGGCGGCTGACGACGTACGTCGGCGCTACGTGTTATCTTGCAACTCCGACGCGAACTGCGTGCGACGCGCACATGGCGGAACTCGGAATGGAACTCATTGCGCATCCGTACGACGTAGTACTCGTCACCAATTTTCCGGGCGGTGGAATAACGCCCGAAGATTATCAGCGGGCCTGGGCGCCCATCGCCGCCGCCGGAAGTCGTATTGTGGTCGTTGCGGACAACCCAGCGACAAGCGCGGACGCTATGGCATGCCTGACGCGAGTTGGCTTTGGCGGCGATCACACCGGAGAATGCGGCACCCCACGAATACAAGCCTTCGCTCGACCCGATCCATTGGTTCTGGCGGCTAAGCTTGTTACCGGGACGACATTGATCGACCTTTCGCCCTTCTACTGCACAGCAGATCGTTGCCCGTCGGTTATCGGCAACGTGATCGTCTACCGTGACTTGAAAGACAATGGCAACTCCCATATCACTGCGACGTTCGCGAGGACCCTCGCCCCGGCGGTTCAGGAAGGAATTCAAAGCGCACTGAGCGCGCGGCCGACTGGCGCCAGCTAACGCTGCAGCCGCCAATCCGAAGTCACCCGACTTGGCTCAAATCAGTGTGCATCGTGTGCGCAGATGTTGGGCAGCGCGGCGCGGTGGTCGTCGGGTAGTGGATCGGTGGCGGTCAGGTCGGATCGGGGTACTGACCCTAAACCACGGTTGGCCCCTGGTCGGCCCACCACTCGGGCGGTCGAATTCGTCATCCGGCATGCTGTACGGATGAGCCGAGGGAATTTGCCCGAGATTGCTGGAAATGCAGGGGTGCGCCGTTCACCGCACCTCCATGTGGTACCCGATCATGTCGACGATATTGCTATCTTCGATCAAGGCGAACCAGTCGAGGAGCCGAGGGACACCGGACCCATCCTGCTGGCGTGGTGACGCGCCGGGCCTATTGGGCGTCCGGCTCCGGCTCACCGGGAGTAGGCGCGTCCAGGGTTTCCAGCAGACCCTTCGACTGTTGATCGGCCGCCAACCGCCGGCGGTGGTCCTCGGCGGCCAATTGCGCCGCGGTGCGCGTCCAGACCGCCCGCGCCCAGTGGAACGCCAGCAGGACCACCGCGATCCAGGCGATCACCAGACCCACTCCGGGTCGGGGGTAGGCCATCGGAGCCGTTTGCCGCGACCACACCGCGAGCAGTCCCATCACGCTGGCCAGCCAGGAGCCCGCCAGCGCCACCCAGGCCACCGCCCAGCGGCGGGTCAGCAGCGCCAGCATCGAGAAGCCGATCGCGAAGACCAGCGTCACCCAGCAGAACACGCGCGACGGCAGGGAGATACCGGCGTCGACGGCGGCCTGGTTGCTGATCAGGACGTCGATGCCGCGGGCGTGGCCGGTGTGCGGCAGGAGGAACGTCAGCAGCAGCACGAACACCAGGATCGCCACCACCAGCGCCCGGGGTCCGGGATCGATCTCGCGCGCTACGCGCCGCTCGGCGGCCTCGATCTCGGCCTGGTAGGCGTCGAACCGGTCGTCACGGTTGCTCATCGCGCGCACCCGGCCGTCGCCGGCACCGGCACGGGGACACCCAGTCCCGGCATGCCGAGCCCCACGGTAAGCGGCCGTCGCCCGGCCTCATGGGCGTCACCGGCCGGGGTGCGCCGGTGCGTCAGCGGCAGACCGTCGGCGATGAGGTGGTGCGGGGCGGCACCGGTGACGACGGTGGTGACGACATCACCGGGTCGGATCGCGGCGGCGCCGGGGACGAAGTGCACCAGTCGGCCGTCGCGGGCGCGCCCGCTCATCCGTGCGGTCACGCTGTCCTTGCGGCCCTCACCGAGGGCGACGAGCAACTCGACGGTGCTGCCCACCTGGGCGCTGTTCTCGGCCAGGGAGATCTCCTCCTGCAATGCGATCAATCGGTTATACCGTTCCTGCACAACCTCTTTGGGCAGCTGGACGGGAAGCCCGGCGGCCGGCGTGCCGGGGCGCCTGGAGTACTGGAAAGTGAACGCGGCGGTGAAACGCGCCTCTCGCACGACGTCGAGTGTGGCCGCGAAGTCGTCTTCCGTCTCGCCCGGAAAGCCGACAATGATGTCGGTGGTGATAGCCGCGTCCGGTATCGCGGCGCGGACCCGGTCGATGATGCCGAGATACTTCTCGGCGCGGTAGGACCGCCGCATCGCCTTGAGCATGCGGTCGGACCCGGATTGCAGCGGCATGTGCAGCGCCGGGCAGACGTTCGCCGTCTGCGCCATCGCCTCGATGACGTCGTCGGTGAACTCCGCCGGGTGCGGCGAGGTGAACCGGACCCGTTCCAGACCGTCGATCCGGCCGCAAGACCGCAGCAGGGCCGCGAAAGCCCCCCTGTCCCGCGGCGTCTCGGGGTCGGCGAACGAGACGCCGTAGGCGTTCACGTTCTGGCCGAGCAGCGTGACCTCCAGCACGCCCTGGTCCACCAGGGACTGCACCTCGGCCAGGATGTCGCCGGGACGCCGGTCGACCTCTTTGCCCCGCAGCGACGGCACGATGCAGAACGTGCAGGTGTTGTTACAGCCGACCGAGATGGAAACCCATGCGGCGTAAGCGGATTCACGGGCAGCCGGCAACGCCGACGGGAACTGCTCCAGCGCCTCGACGATCTCGACCTGAGCTTCCCGGTTGTGCCGGGCGCGTTCCAGCAGAGCCGGCAGCGACCCGATGTTGTGGGTGCCGAACACCACATCCACCCACGGCGCCCGCTGCAGCACCGCGGCCCGGTCCTTCTGCGCCAGGCAGCCGCCCACGGCGATCTGCATGCCGGGATCGGCGTTCTTGCGCGGGGCGAGATGGCTGAGGTTGCCGTACAGCTTGTTGTCGGCGTTCTCGCGTACCGCGCAGGTGTTGAAGACGACCACGTCGGCGTCGGCGCCGTCCTCGGCACGCCGGTACCCGGCCGCGTCGAGCAGACCCGCGAGCCGCTCAGAATCGTGCACGTTCATCTGGCAGCCGTAGGTGCGGACCTGATAAGTCCGAGCGGTCGCCGCGGTTGAACTCACCCGACCATGGTACGGACGGCATCGCTGGTCCCCAATTCGCGGACCCGAGTTCCCGGCGGGCTGTGCGCTTCCTGGGTAAGGTCAGGCCGTATGGCCGTACCGGCGGATTTGCCCCGCACCGTACCGATGGTGGCGATGCGGGGAGTCAACAAGCATTTCGGCGATCTGCACGTCCTGCGCGACATCGACCTCGAGGTGGACCGTGGCCAGGTGATCGTGGTGCTCGGACCGTCCGGGTCGGGCAAGTCGACACTGTGCCGGACCATCAACCGCCTCGAGACCATCGATTCGGGCACTATCAGCATCGACGGTCGGGAGCTGCCCGCCGAGGGCCGCGCACTGGCCGAACTGCGCGCGCAAGTCGGCATGGTGTTCCAGTCGTTCAACCTATTCGCGCACAAGACGATCCTGGACAACGTCACGCTGGCGCCGATGAAGGTCCGCAGGGTCGCCGCGGACAAAGCCCGCGCCGAGGCGATGGCCCTGCTGGAACGCGTGGGAGTGGCCAATCAGGCCGACAAGTATCCGGCGCAGCTCTCCGGCGGCCAGCAGCAACGGGTCGCCATCGCGCGCTCGCTGGCGATGAACCCGAAGGTGATGCTGTTCGACGAACCCACCAGCGCACTGGATCCCGAGATGATCAACGAGGTGCTGGCGGTGATGACGTCCCTCGCCGAGGGCGGGATGACGATGATCGTGGTCACCCACGAGATGGGGTTCGCCCGCCGCGCCGCCGACCGGGTCGTGTTCATGGCCGACGGCACCGTCGTCGAGGACGCCGAACCCGCCGAGTTCTTCGGCAACCCCCGCTCGGAACGGGCCAAGGACTTCCTGAGCAAGATCCTCAACCACTGAATATGTGAAAGGAATTCGATGAGAATCCCGCGAACCCCGAAACTGCGTGTGCTGGCTGCCGTCGCACTGGCCGCGGTGCTGCCGATCTCGATGACCGCGTGCGGCGGCGGCAGCAGTTCGGCCGACAAGATCGTCATCGGCACCAAGTTCGATCAGCCGGGGCTCGGAATCAAGAACCCGGACGGGACGATGAGCGGTTTCGACGTCGACGTGGCGACGTATGTGGCCAAGGAGCTCGGCTACTCCCCCGACAAGATCGAGTGGAAGGAATCCCCGTCGGCGCAGCGGGAGACCCTCATCGCCAACGACCAGGTGAAGTTCATCGCGGCGACCTATTCGATCACCGACTCCCGCAAGGAGAAGGTCGATTTCGCGGGGCCGTACCTGATCACCGGGCAGAGCCTGCTGGTGCGCGGCGACAACACCGACATCACCGGCGCGGAGTCACTGCAGAACAACAAGAAGCTGTGCTCGGTGTCGGGTTCCACGCCCGCACAGCGCATCAAGGACAAGTACCCCGGGGTGCAGCTGCAGCAGTACGACACCTATTCGGCGTGTGTCGAGGCGCTCAAGAACGGCGCCATCGACGCCGTCACCACCGACGAGGTGATCCTGGCCGGCTACGCCGCGCAGAGCCCGGGCACCTTCAAGATCGTCGGCAAGCCGTTCTCCGAGGAGAAGTACGGCATCGGCCTCAAGAAGGGCGACACCGAGCTTCGCACCAAGATCAACGACGCTCTCGCGAAGATGGGCAAGGACGGTTCATGGAAGGCCGCGTTCGAGAAGAACCTCGGGCCGGCCGGCATCGCCACGCCCAATCCGCCTGCCGTCGACCGGTACTGAGCCCGGCCCGCGCAGCCCGTCATGGAGATCTTGACCCAACACAGTTCGGAGATCCTCGCTGCGTTCTGGGTGACCATCAAGCTGACGGTCTATTCGGCTGTGGGTGCGTTGGTCCTCGGTACGGCGCTGGCCGCGATGCGGCTGGCGCCCGTGCCGGTGCTCAACTGGATCGGGACCGCCTACGTCAACATCGTCCGCAACACACCGCTGACGCTGATCATCCTGTTCTGCTCGTTCGGGTTGTCGCAGACCCTGGGGATCACGCTGGCCGACCCGAAGTCCACGACGTCGATCGCCGACAGCAACTTCCGCCTCGCCGTCCTCGGTTTGACCGCCTATACCGCGGCCTTCGTGTGCGAGACGGTGCGCTCGGGGGTCAACACGGTGCCGCTCGGGCAGGCCGAGGCCGCCCGCTCGCTGGGCTTCACGTTCGGGCAGAACCTACGAATGATTCTGCTGCCGCAGGCTTTTCGTGCGGTGATCATACCGCTGGGGTCCGTCCTGATCGCGTTGACCAAGAACACCACGATCGCCTCGGCGATCGGGGTGGCCGAGGCCGCGCTGAAGATGAAGGAGTTGATCGAGAACACGGCCGCGCTGCTGGCCATCGGCGCGATCTTCGCCGCCGGCTTCGTGATCCTGACACTGCCGCTCGGATTGCTGTTCGGCTGGCTCGGTAAGCGGTTGGCGGTGGCCCGATGACCACGGTGCTGTTCGACGCCCCGGGCCCGCGGGCGCGGTTGCGCAATCACGTCATCTCCGCGGTCACCGTCGTGGCGGTCGCATCGGCTGTGTGGCTGGTGTACTCGAAGTTGTCCGCGAAGGGCCAGCTGACCTCGGCCAAGTGGGAACCGTTCCTGACCGCCAACCTCTGGAAGACATATGTGCTGCCCGGCATTCAGGGCACGCTGACGGCGGCTGCGATCTCCATCGCGCTGGCCGGAGTGCTCGGCATGCTGCTGGGGATGGGCCGACTGTCCCCCAATGCCGTTGTGCGCACAGTGTGTTCGGTGGTGGTCGAGTTCTTCCGGGCGGTGCCGGTGCTGATCATGATGATCTTCGCCTACTTCCTGTACGCGCAGTACGACGTTTTCCCGTCCAAGCACCTGGCGCTGGCCGGCGTGGTGACCGGTTTGACGTTGTACAACGGCGCGGTGATCGCCGAGATCGTCCGCGCCGGTGTGCACGCACTGCCCCGGGGTCAGGCCGAGGCGGCGGCGTCGCTGGGCCTGCGCTGGGGCCAGACGATGCGTAGCATCCTGCTGCCCCAGGCGATCACGTCGATGCTGCCGGTGTTGGTCTCGCAGTTGGTGGTGGTGCTCAAGGACACCGCGATCGGCTACCAGATCACGTTCGTGGAGATGGTGCGGCAGGGCACCGTCGTCGGCGCGTCGTATGGCAACTACGTCCCTGCGTTGATCGTGATCGCCATGCTGATGATCGCGGTGAACTTCACGCTCTCGGCGCTCGCGGTCCGATTGGAACGCCGGTTGCGGCGGTCGCGGCGAGCGCCGCGGCCACTGGATCCCGAGACGATCGAACAGGAAGGCGCACCGGGCGCCACGGTCAAGCGCGCGGATTGACGGTCATGCGAGCGCCGCACAGCGCTGCAGCAATTCGGCATCAGGCGGCTGATAGAACGACATCACGACATGCTGGCAGCCGGCTGTCGCGTAGGCGGCCAGGGTGTCCAGCTCCTTGTCGATCTGCTCGGGTTGTCTTGGATGCAGGAACAATTGAACGCCGCGGCAAATCTCTTCGCGGGGCCGACCGACCTCGGTGCACGCGGTGTCCAGGTCCGCATTGACCCGGGCCCATTCGTCCGGTGTCTGCCCGCCGGCCATGTTCCACTCGTCGGCGTGGCGGGCGATGACCCGCAGCATCTTCGGTTTGGAGCCGCCGATGACGATCGGCGGGTGGGGCTGCTGCAGCGGCTTCGGGTTGGCGACGGCATCCCGCAGTGTGAAGAATCGACCGCTGTGCGTGACGCTCTCCTCGGTCCACAGTCGCTTGATCACGGTGAGTGCCTCGTCGAGCATCTCGACTCGCGCTGACGGACTCGGGAATTCGATGCCGTAGCCGTGGTGTTCGGGTTCGTGCCAGCCGGCGCCCAGACCGAATTCCAGCCGCCCGCCGCTGATGTAGTCGATCGTGACGGCCATCTTCGCCAACAGTGCCGGGTTGCGGTAGGTCACCGACCCGACCAGACATCCCACCCGCGAATTGGTGGTCTGCGCCGCCATGGCGGCCAGCGTGGTCCAGCCCTCATAGGTGGGTTGTTGCGGATCGACCAGGCCGTAGAAGTGGTCGTAGTCCCAGATGCCGTGAAAGCCCAGTTGGTCGGCGGTCTGCCAGAATTCGGCGAGAACGGGGTAGTCGTAGGTGGGCGCGAGCTTGACCGAGATCAGCATGCCCGCAATCTACTCGCTCGGCCGCGCTTGGCGTACGACTCGACATGTACCGGCGGCGGAGGTCGCCGTCATCTGTCTTGCTTCCACCAGTCGTACAGGCCGGCGAGATCGTGACCTTCGACGACGTTGAGAAGCAGGTCGAAGTCTGTTGCCCGAATGATCGCCTTGGCGGATGCGGTTCGCAGGTTCCATGAACCGGTCCGTATGTCATCATGGCGTGCCCCTTTGGACTTGACGGCCTCCAATGGTCAGACCCCGGTCGTTGGCAGTGTGAACCGAGCCCTTCGGCCAGTCCGTCACTACCGCAACGATACTCGTCTGTTGGGCGGGTAGCGCCGACCTCGCCGGTTGCCCGGTTTCGCAGCAGGATTCGATTCGCCTAGGACGTGCCGCAGGGTTCCGGCACCTTCTCGGACTTGTGGATGTTCACACCGCCATGCTTCTGCAGTGGGCTGAAGAGCCGGTAGACGTCGACAACGATCATTCTCTGCGTTTGTGCGTCACCCCATCTCCAGTGGACATAACCGACCTCCTCGTTCCTTTCCTCCAGACACCACGCCAGTCCTTGAAGATCACCACCGACCGGCAGTTGGCTGCGAATCGCTTGCACCTCTTGGTCAAACGGCAGCGCCAAATCCCAGAACTCGGCTGCGTCCCACTCACTCGCCCGAGACGATTCGATCAGTGTGGAGCCTGCCGGCATTGTGAGGTCGACAAGCTGCGACCTATCCGGACCACCCAGCGGGTTCGGTCGGCCGCCTGTCATCACGACCACGACCACGACCGCGACGACAAGAACAGTTCCAACCATCAGGACCCAGCCCCAGATTGGGAATCGTCTCCATGCTCGGTGAGGGGCTGGTGACGACGGCTCGACGCAGCCCGTCATGCCCGTTCCTCCATCCCGGCAAGCGTACAACCACACGCGAAACCTGCGGGACTATCATCGACGCAAACCTGACCGAACTCTGGTGTCCATCGCCGCCGACCACGGAGACAACGGCCCTTTACATCCACCACTGGCCACGCCGCCACACCGGGTTCACGCTACGGGATCTGTTGTCCTACAACGAGAAGCACAGGCAGGCTCGCCCAGCAGCTCGACGAAGTCGTCGCCAGCGCCGATCGGTCAGCAACGTGTAGAAGTCGCGCCAGATGCGGTGGACGCCTAACCACTTGAGGTAGTCGAGTTGCTGGATTCGCAGAGTGCCAACGGCTACCTGGAAAGGACATACCGCAACCGCTCCCATGATTTGTACTTGCTCCAACGCATTGAAATGCGAGGAGTCACCGTAGTGGCGAGCTTGACCGAGATCAGCATGGCCGCAATCTACTCGCTGCTGCCACTACGTCTATTCGCAGTGCGGCTGATCGTCCCCCCGCTGTTTCGGCAGCACCAGAACGTTCCCTGCGGGCCGGGTGGAGATTTCGGGATGGCTCATGCCCCAGCACGACGGATGGCGGCGCATCGCGGCGGCGATGTCATTCGATCGACGGCGATTGGCTCGCCAGGTGGGGTGGGATTCCAGGGAAACAACTGTCGCCGTGGTGGGCGTCGTCCTCATCGTGTCCTCCCGCTGATCTCAGCATTGTTCACCTCTGAGTGTGGTTCACCGATATGAGCTGCACCGATGCCGAAGCCATGAATTAGCTGAGAAACCTATGCCCAGATCGGGCCCGGTCTACACCTTTCGGCGTTCACGCTCCGCACCGAGTTCCGCGGTGACCACCTCGAAGGCCATGCCCTGGCCGTAGCCGCGCCGGGCCAGCATGCCGACCAATCGTCGCAGCACCTTCGGGTCGTCGCCGTCGTCGAGACGTTCACGGCGCAGCTTGGCCCTTACGAGTTCTTCGGCCCGTTGCCGTTCGGCACCGGCGTCGATACCGGCCAGCACCTCGCCGATGACCGCTTTGTCGACGCCCTTGTTGCGCAACTCAACGGCCAACGCGCGCTTGCCTTTTCCGGCGTTGACCCGGCGGCTGCGCACCCACTGTTCGGCGAAGTCGGTGTCGTCGATCAACCCCACATCGGTCAGCCGGTCGAGCACCGTCAGGCTGACATCGTCGGAGTATCCCCGCTTGGAGAGCTGGCTTTCCAGTTCGGACCGGGTGCGCGCTCGCGCGGTGAGCAGGCGCAGGCACAGTGCCCGCGCCTGCTCTTCGCGCTTGACCGGGTCGACCGGGTCGACCGGCTCGACCTCGGAGGGCTCAGAAGTCGACGGGTGCCGGGAGGGGCTCATCGGATGCCTCGTCGGTCACCACCGCGCCGATGCCGAGCTTCTCCTTGATCTTCTTCTCGATCTCGTTGGCGACATCGATGTTCGCCAGCAGGAAGTTGCGGGCGTTCTCCTTGCCCTGACCCAACTGCTCGCCCTCGTAGGTGAACCACGACCCGGACTTGCGGATGAAGCCCTGGTCGACGCCCATGTCGATCAGCGAACCCTCCTTGGAGATGCCCTTGCCGTAGAGGATGTCGAACTCGGCCTGCTTGAACGGCGGGCTGACCTTGTTCTTGACCACCTTGACGCGGGTACGGTTGCCGACCGCGTCGGTGCCGTCCTTGAGTGTCTCGATGCGGCGGACATCCATCCGGACCGAGGCGTAGAACTTCAAAGCCTTTCCGCCTGTGGTGGTTTCGGGAGAGTTGTGCACCATCACACCGTCGACGAAGTAGTTGTGGTTGCCCTCCACCTCAATGTCGAAACGGTTCATCGACTGGGTGCGCGGTTTGACGTGAACATCCAGCACCCGGGCCGGCACCAGTCGCTGGCTGGGCTCGACGAACTCCGGCGTCACTGTGCCGAGGCCGCGGAACCGCGGCAGCAGCTTGTATTCCATCGACGGCGCCATATAGGGCGCCACCAATTCCTGGAACTTGGCCGTAGCTGCCGTGGAAAACACCAGCACCGCCTTCTCTGCCATTCCCGCCAGTCGCAGTCGAACGTCTAGGCCGTGAGTGTCGCGTAGGTAGTCACGCAGACGCTCACGCGAACCCTCACTCATGGCCTCGACACAGATCTCGATGCGGCCGCTGCCGCCCTGGGTGCGCTGCTGCAAGCCCTTGGACCGCACCGTGAAGGAACCGTCGTCCATGTACCAGATCGCCAGCGCCAGCGGGGTGAGTGCCTTGAGGTAGTCCTCGGAGAGGAACTTCTTCCCGTCGCCGAGGTAGACCGCACGCCGGAACTCGCCCAGTTCGGGCAGCGGGGTGAAGTCGACGAACCTGGATCCCTTGTCGTTCTCGCGCACCGAGTGCTTGATGTTGCCCAGCAGTTCGGTCTTCCAGTGCAGGTAGTCGACCTGCTTGGCGCCGTGACCCATCCGGAAGCGAACACCGTTGCGTCCCCGGAGGTTCGGCGACAGGTTGCCGTCACCCATCAGCGAGCCCAGCACCACCTGGAACTGCTGTTCGCTGAGCAGGTGCGGCTCGGAAGCCATCACACGATCACCGGCAATGATGTCGCCGGCCTCGGTCCAGCCCGCCGGCGTGCGGATCAGGTGATTGGGTGTGGCGGCGAACTGCGAGCGGCCGTTGCCGCCGGACTTTTCGACCGTGAATTGCAGGAACTGATCGGCCGGCCCGTTGTTGAACCAGTTGACGACCTTGCGCGGCACGATCTGATCGGAGATCGGGTCGTAGGACATGACCTCGACATCCATCTTCTGGTTGACGATCTTGCCGATCTTTTCGGTGCTGCCGTCGGCCAACTGGACCCGGGTGCCATAGGAAAAACACCCGAACATCACACCGATTTTTTCCCGCAACTGGTTGATGAAGATCGCGGTGGTGCCCGAATTGCTCAGTGCGCCGGTCATTTTCCGCAGCGCCTGGCTCATCAGGCGGGCCTGCAGGCCGACGTGGCTGTCACCCATCTCGCCCTCGATCTCCGCGCGCGGCACCAGGGCGGCCACCGAGTCGATGACCAGGATGTCGAGCGCACCCGACCGGATCAGCATGTCGGCGATCTCCAGGGCCTGCTCCCCGGTGTCGGGCTGGGACACCAGCAGCGCGTCGGTATCCACGCCGAGCGCCTTGGCGTACTCGGGATCCAGCGCGTGCTCGGCGTCGATGAACGCCGCGATGCCGCCGGCGGCCTGGGCGTTGGCGACCGCATGCAGGGCGACGGTGGTCTTACCCGAGGACTCCGGGCCGTAGATCTCGACGACGCGGCCGCGCGGCAGACCGCCGATGCCCAGCGCCACGTCCAGCGCGATGGATCCGGTCGGGATGACCGAGATGGGTTGGCGGGCCTCTTCGCCGAGGCGCATCACCGAGCCTTTGCCGAAATTCTTCTCGATCTGGGCCATCGCCAGGTCGAGGGCCTTCTCGCGATCGGGGGCCTGAGCCATGCTGATACCTCTTCCGGTAGTCGGTTGACCGGGGTTCCGGTCGGTTGGCCCCGACGTTAGAACGGGGTACCGACAAGACCGGCGCGGTCGAACGTTCCCCACACTAGCGAACAAATGTTCGAACGCAAGGAGGCGCGCCGCGGGCGTGTCACCGCGGGCGCGTCACCACCGGTCGCGGGGGACGTCGAAGTCGGCGCACAGCGCACGCCACACGTCGCGCGGCTCGACACCGTCCTCGATGGCCTGCGCGCCGGTGCGCCCGCCGAAACCGGTCAGCACGTGGTCGACGAGCAGCGACCGGCCCCGCATCACACCGAACTGCCCGTCGACGAGTTCGTGGAATTCGGTCAACCGCACGAGCACCAACCTACCCACCCCTAAAGAATGCCGTCGTGGCACACCCGTACCGGATCGGCCACCCCGGCGACCGAGGCCCCCGCCGCCCGCGCCGCCTCCCGGCACTGCGCCGACGACAGCACCTCCCGCACCGCGGACACCAGCGACTCCGCGGTGAACGGCCGGATCAACCTGCCGCTGCCTTGGCGCACAACACGATTCGCGATCTCCCACTGGTCGCCACCACCGGGCACCACCACCAGCGGCACCCCGGCCAGGAGCGTCTTCGACACGATGCCGTGCCCGCTGCCGCAGATCATCAGATCCGCCTGCCGCAGCAGGACGTCCTGCCGACCCAGGCCGGCCACGGCCCACGGCGGCAGCGTCAGGTCCGCACCGGCCAACCGGGACACCGCCAGCCGTGCACCGGCCGGCAGCGTCTCCCCCGGCACCAGACATTGCAGCGCCACCTCGGCCAGCCCGGCCGTGCCCGTCGTCGCCGTCGAGGGCGCCACCACCACCAGCGGGCCGTCGCCGGCCGGCACGTCGAGCACCGCCGATGTCGGCTCGAAATGCAGCGGGCCCACCACGACGGCCTCGTCAGGCCAGTCCGGCCGCGGCACCTCCAGGGCGGGCAGCGTCGCGATCAACCGGCGCACCGGCCCCGGATCGCGGGTGGGCAACCCGATCCCCGCGCGGGCCTCGGCGCGCTCGCGCTCGCCCTGGCGCACCGACCGCGCCGTCAGTCTCCGCATCAGCGAATCCCGCAGCCGGCCGCGCACCCCGATCCCGGGTGCCAGCCCGCTGCCGATCGGCGGTAACCCCTTCGACGGTAAGTAGAGCGGATGCGGGCACAGCTCGACCCACGGCCGGCCGAGCAGTTCGGCCGCCATCCCACCGCACGCCGTGATCACGTCGGAGACGACGAGGTCCGGCGCCAACTCGCGAAGCTGCGGGACGTTGAGCGCCGCCATCCGGGCCGCGCGGCGGTGCAGCTTGGCGCCGTCGTCGGCGTCGTCATCGGAGTCGTCGGGATCCAGGCCCAGCAGCTCGGCCGCGTCCACCCCCGCGCTGCGCGCGGTGTCCAGCCACTCGACGCCAGTCAGCAGGGTCGGCCGGTCACCGGCTTCCAGAAACCACAGGCAGAGCGCGATGGCCGGGAAGGCGTGGCCGGGGTCAGGACCGGCCACCACGGCGACACGCATCGGGTCAGCGTGCCACAGCTACGCTGGCCTCATGACAGAGCCCGTGACCCAGCTGAACACCGCGATCGTGGAGAAGTTCCTCTACGCGCTTCGCGACAAAGATTTCGACACCATGGAGTCGCTGATGGCCGACGACATGGTCTACGAGAACTACGGCTACACCCGGACGCGCGGCGCCCGCCGGATCGCCAAGCTGTTTCGGAGCATGGAGCGGCCCAGCATCGGGTTCGACGTCAAGTTCCATCGCAACGTCGCCGAGGGCGACAACGTGCTCAACGAACGCACCGATGTGTTGAGCTTCGGTCGCCTGCGCGTGCTGATCGGCGTCTGCGGAGTGTTCGAGGTGCGCGACGGCCGGATCGCCCTGTGGCGTGACTACTTCGACATCGTCGACTTCACCAAGGGCTTCGTGCGCGCCCTGGCCGGGGCCGTGGCTCCCGCGCTCAACCGGAAGTTCTAGTGGCTAACCCGAATCGCCCCCGGCCGAATCCCTGGCAGTACCTCACCTACTGCTACGGCGGCCGCCTGCCCGACACGATGCGTGACTGGGTGATCGAGGACGTCACCGGAAAGGGAGCCACCGCCCGGCTGATGGTCCGGACGGTGATCCCCGCGCTCCTGATCCTGCTGCCGTTCTGGTTCATCCCGACAACCCTCGTGGTCCACCTGGGTATGACGGTGCCGATCCTGCTCCCGTTCATCTACTTCTCGCACTCCCAGAACAAGGTGTGGCGGCGCCACGTGCTGCGCAAGCACGGTGTGGACCCGAGCCTGCTCGATCAGAAGGAGCGGGCGAAGAAGGCCCACATCCACGACGCCTATGTCGAGCGCTTCGGGCCGCGCGACCCCGGCTCGACGGGCACGCACGACATCTGAGTCAAACCCTGGGCAGGCTGCCCAACTCGTCGAAGGCATGCGCCCAGCCGAGCATCCGGTCAGTCGCTGCGCCGAGCTCGCTGCGGTAGCGCTGCTGCGACATCGGCGACACACCGTCCCCGGACCGGCCATTGGCCGATGACACCAAATGCGCTGCCGCGGTGACCATTTCGTTGTACTGACGCACGCCGGCACCCAGCTGCGCGGTGAACGCGTTGATCGTCGCCGCCAGATGCGCCCGCGACTGCGGGGATGCGGCGGCCGCCCTTTCCATCGACACCAACTCGGCCGCGGTGGCAGCCATGGCCGTCGCGGACCGGTGCGCGGCCGCCGTGAGTTCCCCGACCTCGTCCGCGGGCAGCAGCGCGCCGCGCTCGATGATCCCGATCAGCGAAACCAACCCGCGCTCGGAATCGCCGAGCGCGGACATGGCCGGCCGGGCCGCCGAGCCGGGCGGCGGCAACCGCCGACCGCTGGTCACCCGCTCGCGCGGCAGCGGCTCGGCCCGCAACCAGCGATACCGCATGACCAGCAGCGCCGCCGGGAACGCCGCGCCGGCGGCCACGATGCCGGTGATCAGCAACGCCCACACGGGCGTGCTCCACGTCGCCAGCAACGCGGTGACCGACGTCCAGAACAGGCTGGTCAGGCCGAAGAACACCGCCAGTCGAAATGCCCACTTGCGCTTCCGCAGCAGTCGGGCCCGCGGGTCGGCCGCCGCGCTGAGCCGACTGGCCACCACATCGACGGCCTCGCTGGCGGCGTCGATCCCGCGCTGCACCGCGCCGCGTCGGGCGGCGCGGGCCGCGGACCTGACTGCTGACATCGGACTTCTACGGCCCTTCTACTGGCTCAGCGGCTCTTCGGGAGTGCTCGTCACCTCGGGCGTCGCCGGGGTCACGGTCGCGCCGCCGGCTGGCAGCGCCTCGCCGCGCATCGAGGCGCGGATCTGCTCGAGCCGGTCGTGTCCGGCCATCTGCACGCCGGCCTGTTGGACCTCGATCATGCGGCCCTGGACCGAGCTCTGCGCCAGCTCGGCCGAACCCATGGCGTTGGCGTAGCGGCGTTCGATCTTCTCGCGGACATCTTCCAGGCTCGGCGTGTTGCCGGGCGCGGCGAGCTCGCTCATCGACCGCAGCGAGGCGCTGACCTGCTCCTGCATCTTGGCCTGTTCGAGCTGCGAGAGCAGCTTGGTGCGTTCGGCGATCTTCTGCTGCAGCATCATCGCGTTCTGCTCGACGGCCTTCTTGGCCTGTCCGGCGGCCTGCAGCGCCTGATCATGCAGGGCCTTGAGGTCCTCGACGCTCTGCTCGGCGGTGACCAGCTGCGCCGCGAACGCCTCGGCGGCGTTGTTGTACTCGGTGGCCTTGACGGCATCACCGGCGCCGGTGGCCTGGTCGGACAGCGTCAGGGCCTGACGGACGTTGGCCTGCAGCTTCTCGATGTCGGCCAGCTGGCGGTTCAGCCGCATCTCGAGCTGGCGCTGGTTGCCGATGACCTGCGCGGCCTGCTGGCTGAGCGCCTGGTGCTGACGCTGCGCGTCCTCGATCGCCTGCTGGATCTGGACCTTCGGGTCGGCGTTCTCGTCGATCTTCGAGTTGAACAGCGCCATCAGGTAGCGCCATGCCTTGACGAACGGGTTGGCCATGAGTTGATTCCGCCTAACGTTGTTGATGTCCCAGTCGATGTCTCGACCTCGTCCGCGCGTGGGACGTGTCGCTGCCCAACTTATCGGGCCGCTCGCATCTACACGCCACTCCGGGCCGCACGCCTGAAGAAATCGGTCAGGTAAGCGCCATCGTGGCGATGTGCGGAATGACCACCTTGGTGCTCACGTCGATGTTGGCGGTGCCCACCGTCGCGCGATTCTGGTCGGCGGTCTTCTCGGTGCGGGCGAGCCGGTCCCCGGCGTCGACGAGCACCCGCGACAGCGGGATGTCCAGCGCTCCGCAGATCGACCCGAGCAGCTCGCTGGACGGTTCCTTTCGCCCCCGCTCGACCTCGGACAGGTAACCCAGGCTCACGCGCGCCGAATCGGACACCTCGCGCAGCGTGCGGCCCTGGTCGACGCGAGCGCGCCGCAGGACGTCACCGATCACCTCACGCATCAGTACCGGCATCGGGCTCTCCTTCGGATGTGGCGTGGCCGCTGGTGTCATGGTCTTCTGGTGTCAACGTCACCGGGCCGCCGGATGGTTCCCGGTTCGCCGGATCAAACGGTGGGCCGGGAATTCCGGATCGCCGACACCACGTAGTCGATTCCGGTCACCGCGGTCAACGCGATCGCCAACCACATGACGATCCAGGCGACGGTGTGCCACACCCCGGCCAGCGGCAGGATGAACAGGCCGATCGCGACGGCCTGCACCAGGGTCTTGAGCTTGCCGCCCCGGCTGGCCGGGATGACACCGCGGCGCAGTACGGCGATTCGGAGCACCGTCACTCCGATCTCCCTGACCAGGATTAGCGCCGTCACCCACCACGGCAGGTCGCCGAGGATCGACAACCCGATCAAGGCCGCACCCATCAACGCCTTGTCGGCGATGGGGTCGGCCAGCGTGCCGAATTCGGTCACCTCACCGCGACGGCGGGCCAGCTGTCCGTCGATCCGGTCGGTGACGACCGCGACCGCGAAGACGGCGAAGGCGACGATGCGCGCGGCGGTCTGATGACCGCCGCCGGCAAACAGCGCCAGGACGAAAACCGGGACCAGCGCCATGCGCAGGCCGGTGAGCAGGTTCGCGATGTTCAACACCGGCACATGCGGGGCTGTGGGTGGAGGAATGGACGGCCCCGACACCGGGACAGGATATCGGGCAATCTCAGTTGGCCACCCGGGGGTCCGCAACCGATACTGTGCACCCGTGAACGCGGGTGCTGAGGAGCTGACGGTGCGGCGCGCCCGGACCACCGACGTGCCGGCGATCAAACGTCTGGTCGATACGTACTCCGGGAAGATCCTGCTGGAGAAGAACCTGGTGACCCTCTACGAGGCGGTGCAGGAAACCTGGGTGGCCGAACTGAACGACGAGGTCGTCGGGTGCGGCGCCCTGCACGTGCTGTGGTCGGACCTGGGCGAGGTGCGCACCGTCGCGGTGGATCCGAAGGTCAAGGGCCGCGGCATCGGGCACGCCGTCGTGGACCGCCTCCTCGAGGTGGCCCGTGAGCTTCAGCTGCAGCGGCTGTTCGTGCTGACGTTCGAGACGGAGTTCTTCGGCAGCCACGGGTTCACCGAGATCGAGGGCACGCCCGTCACAGCGGAGGTCTACGAAGAGATGTGCCGGTCCTACGACATCGGCGTCGCCGAGTTCCTCGACCTGTCCTACGTCAAGCCCAACATCCTCGGCAACACCCGGATGCTCCTGATCCTCTGACCTCCGCAGTTTCCGCCGAAACGTACGTCTCGGCCTGAACGTTCAAGTGGTGCAAGCCATTTCGTCGATCTCGGCACCGCACCGAGAGCGACGAAATGGCCGGACCTACTCGAAGGAATCCTCCGAATCGTACGTTTCGGCGGAAGTGTCGGAGCCGCCGCGGATCAGCGTGAGCGTCGCCGCCAGTTCGTCGGGCTTGACGAGGACCTCGCGCGCCTTCGATCCCTCCGACGGACCCACGATGCCGCGGGTCTCCATCAGATCCATCAATCGGCCCGCCTTGGCGAACCCCACCCGCAACTTGCGCTGCAGCATCGAGGTCGACCCGAACTGGCTGGACACCACCAGCTCGACGGCTTGGAGGAAGACATCCATGTCGTCGCCGATGTCGGGGTCGACGTCGGTGCGCTCGCCGGTCGGCTTGGCGGTGGTGACACCGTCGGTGTACTCCGGTTCGGCCTGTTCCTTGGCGGCCTCGACGATGGCGTGGATCTCCTCGTCGCTGACGTAGGCGCCCTGCAGGCGCTGCGGCTTCGACGCGCCCATCGGCAGGAACAGTCCGTCGCCCATGCCGATGAGCTTCTCGGCGCCGGGCTGGTCGAGGATGACACGGCTGTCGGTCAGCGAGGAGGTCGCGAACGCGAGCCGGGACGGCACGTTCGTCTTGATCAGGCCGGTGACGACGTCGACCGACGGTCTCTGCGTGGCCAGGACCAGATGAATGCCGGCGGCCCGGGCTTTCTGCGTGATCCGCACAATGGCGTCCTCGACGTCCCGCGGCGCGGTCATCATCAGGTCCGCCAGCTCGTCGACGATCGCCAGGATGTACGGGTACGGCTTGTATTCGCGGTTGCTGCCCAGCGGCGCCGTGATCTCCCCGGAGCGCACCTTCTCGTTGAACACGTCGATGTGACGCACCCGCGAGGCCTGCATGTCCTGGTAGCGCTGCTCCATCTCCTCCACCAGCCAGGCCAGCGCGGCGGCCGCCTTCTTGGGCTGGGTGATGATGGGGGTGATCAGATGCGGAATGCCTTCGTACGGAGTGAGTTCCACCATTTTCGGATCGATCAGGATCATCCTGACCTCCTCGGGAGTGGCCCGCGCCAGCAGTGACACCAGCATCGAGTTGACGAAGCTGGACTTTCCGGAACCGGTCGAGCCGGCCACCAGCAGGTGCGGCATCTTGGCGAGGTTGGCGGAGATGAAGTCGCCTTCGATGTCCTTACCCAATCCGATCACCAACGGGTGGTGGTCTTTTCGGGTCGCCGGCGCGGTGAGCACATCGGCCAGCCGGACCATTTCGCGGTCGGTGTTGGGCACCTCGATTCCGACGGCGGACTTGCCGGGAATCGGCGCCAGAATGCGAACGCTCTCGGTGGCCACCGCGTACGCGATATTGCGCTGCAGTGCAGTGATTTTCTCGACCTTGACGCCCGGGCCCAGTTCGACCTCGTAACGCGTCACGGTCGGCCCGCGGGTGCAGCCGGTGACGGCCGCGTCGACCTTGAACTGTTGCAGCACCGAGGAGATGGCGTCGACCATCTGCTCGTTGGCCGCGCTGCGCCGCTTGGGCGGATCGCCGGCAACCAGCAGATCCAGCGGCGGCAGCACATAGGGTCCCTCAATCACCCGGTCGAGAACCTTGGTGTCGGACTTGGGTTTCGCGGTCCGCTTGCGCGCTTTGCGGGCCGGAGTGGCCGCGGGTTCGGGGATGGTCGGCGCGTCGTCGGAGCCCTCGGACAGCGGATAGTTCTGGTAGGGGCTGCCGGGCCAGGCCGGGGGTTCCTCGGCGTAGGCGTCGACGTCGTCGTAGTAGCCGTCGGAGAAGTCATCGGCGAATCCCGGTGCCCCAGCGGGATTCCCGGCATCCTCGTCGTAGTCGTCGTATTCCAGGTCGTCGTATTGGAGGTCGTCGTACCCTCCGCGCCGGAACATCCGGGTCGCGAACATCGCGGTGAGCGTTTCGGGCACCTCGCGGATCGTGGTTCCGGTCATCAGCAACACCCCGAACAGCACACCGATGAGCAGCAGTGGGACGGCGATCCAGGCGCTCAGCCCGTCCGACAGCGGACCACCGAGCACATAACCGACGAACCCGCCCGCCTGCCGGCGCCCGGCCGGTGTGCCGGGTGAACCCGACCACAGATGCCACAACCCCAGCGCCGGCAACGTGATCATGGCGGCACCGAGGATCAACCGCGGGCGAGCCTCCGGGTTCGGCGCGGTCCGCATCAGGCTCACCGCGACCGCCACCAGGGCGATCGGCAGCAGCACCACCGCACCGCCGATCAGGGTGCGCAGCGTTCCGTCGATCCACGCGCCGACCGGGCGCGCCGCGTCGAACCACGAACTGGCCGCGACGATGACGGCGGTGCCGAGCAGCGCCAGCGCGATGCCGTCACGGCGGTGCCCCGGATCGATCTCGTGGGCACGCCCGACGGAACGGGCGGCGCCACCGACCCCGCGGGCGACCATCAGCCAGGTCGCCCGCGCCGCGCGGCCGACCCCGGCCCCCGCGGAGGCGACCATTGAGGGGTTGTTGCGCCGGCTGGTCGGCTTCTTCGGCGCTTTGCGCGGCGCGGGCCGAGAACTGGCTCGTGACCTGCTGGTTTTGGCACCGCTGGAACGTGTCGCGGTCTTCGGAGGCATGCGGCAAGCCTAAACGCATCCACCCCATCTGCACCATCCGCCACACCCGTCACAAGCGGCCTGAACTGGCACGTCAGCGCAGTCTGTGGCCGAATTGTTACCTTGCGAAGGCCGCCCGCAGCGCCGCGCGCCGCCCCTGGGCCTGGGTGTAGCGTCGCCGGCCAGTGTCGGTGGTCGGCGTCAGCGGCAGCACGGGTACGGGCCGGCCCGCCTCGTCGACAGCGACCATCGTGAAATACGAACTGTTGGTGTGCCGCCGCGTCCCACTGCGGATGTTCTCAGTGTCCACCCGGATGCCGACCTCCATCGACGTGCGTCCGGTGTAGTTCACCCGGGCCGAGAACGACACCAGGTCGCCGACGTGGATGGCGTCGCGGAACAGCACGCGGTCCACCGACAGCGTTACGACATAGGTGCCGGCGTAGCGGGCCGCGCACGCATAGGCCACCTGGTCGAGCATCTTCAACAGCGCCCCACCGTGCACGTTGCCGGAAAAGTTGGCCATGTCCGGCGTCATCAACACCGTCATGTACAGCTTCGTGTTGTCCTGCGCCGGACAGGTCACGTCTTGTGCCATGGATGTCATCCTGCACCCGGGCCCGTCCGGGCGCAGCGCGAACTCACGGCGACCACTCCGCCGGCAGCCCGGCCGCTTTCGTCGGGCGACAGACACTAGGGTGAGCAGCGTCACACGAACTCACCCCAGGGAGAACCATGCCCAACACGGCCGTTGTCGTCGTCGCCACCATGACCGCCAAGCCCGAGTCCGTCGATGCGGTGCGCGCCGCTTGCAAGACCGCCATCGAAGAGGTGCACGAAGAGCCGGGTTGCCAGCTGTACTCCCTGCACGAGGCCGACGGCACCTTCGTCTTCGTCGAGCAGTGGGCCGACGCGGAAGCGCTCAAGACGCACAGCACCGCACCCGCGATCGCAAAACTGTTCGGGACGGTCGGCTCGCTTCTCGACGGGAATCCGGACATCAAGATGCTGACGCCGGTCGTCGCGGGAGACCCCGCCATGGGCCAGTTGCGGGCCTGACATGGCTTCCCTGACCGGCAGGACGGCATTCATCACCGGGGCGGCGCGCGGCCAGGGCCGCGCGCACGCGGTCAAACTCGCCTCAGAAGGCGCCGACATCATCGCGGTCGACCTCTGCGATCAGATCGCGTCGGTGCCCTACCCCATGGCCACCCCCGACGACCTGGCCGACACGGTCAAGCTGGTCGAGGAGACCGGTGCGCGCATCTTCGCCACGGAAGCCGATGTGCGCGAACGCGATTCGCTGAAGTCAGCACTGCGCTCAGGAACCGAGAGGCTCGGTGACCGGCTGGATATCGTGATCGCCAACGCCGGCATCGCGCCGATGGCCGACGCGGGCGCCTGGCAGGACGTCATCGACGTCAACCTGACGGGGGTGTACCACACCGTCGACGTGGCGATGAAACCGATGATCAAGTTCGGCAACGGCGGCGCGATGGTGCTGACCAGTTCGGTGATGGGCCTGGTCGGTGTGGGCACCCCGATCGCCGGTTCAGTCGGCTACGCCGCGGCCAAGCACGGCGTCGTCGGGCTCATGCGGACGTATGCAAACCTGTTGGCGCAGTTCAATATCCGGGTCAACTCGATTCATCCGGCCGGGGTGAACACTCCGATGATCGACAACGACTTCATTCGCTCCTGGCTGGAAGGCATAGCGCAGGAATCCCAGGGTGGGCCCGACATGGGGAATGCGTTACCGGTGCAGGCGCTGGAACCCGAGGACATCGCCAACGCGGTGTTCTACCTGGTGTCCGACGCCGGCCGTTACGTCACGGGGGTGACGCTCCCCGTCGATGCGGGGTACGTCAACAAACGCTAGTCCCGAATACACTCCGCCAGACGGGGTTTGACACCAGACTAGTGTCACGCGCTTCGGGAACTTCATGGCACCGTTCCACCCACCGGAGCGAATCCGACCCTGGCCATCGAACGGGACCTCGACCTGATCGTGGCGATGGACCGCCCCGGCTTCCACGAGGCTTGGGTCGGCGAGCATCACTCCGCCGGCTTCGAGAGCATCGCCTCTTTAGATCTCAAGCACCGTCGGCACGATCATCGGCTGACGCCGGTACGTTTCCCCCACCCACTTGCCGACGGTGCGCCGGACGGCCTGGGCAATTCGCCCCGGATCGGTGACGTTGTCGGCCGCCAGGACCTCCAGCTCGGCCTGAACCTTGAGGGCGGCCGGTTCCAGCGCCTTGGGATCCTCACTGAACCCCCGCGAGTGCAGGTGCGCGGGACCGGCGGGCCGCCCGGTGCCGCGGTGCACGACGACGGTGACTGCGATGAAACCCGAAGAGAGAATCAGCCTTTCACCCAGGGTGGCGTCACCGACGTCGCCCGTGATCAGACCGTCGACGAACACCTTGCCCACCGGAACGGCCCCGGCGATGGTCGCGACACCGCCCGCCAGGTCGACACTGACGCCGTTCTCGGCCAGCAGGATGTTCTCCGGCGGCACTCCGGTGCCGGCAGCCAGCTTGGCGTTGGCCCTCAGATGCCGCCACGTCCCGTGTATGGGCATCACGTTCCGGGGCCGCACGCCGTTGTAGAGGAACAGCAGTTCGCCGGCGTAGGCGTGGCCCGAAACATGCACGCGCACTTGGGCATTAGTGACCACTCGGGCACCGATCTTGGCCAGCGAATCGACAACGCCGTAGACGGCCTCTTCGTTTCCAGGGATGAGCGAACTCGACAGGATGATCAGATCGCCGGCTGTCAGCGTGATACTGCGATGCTCGCCGCGCGACATCCGGCTCAGCGCCGCCATCGGCTCACCCTGGGTGCCGGTGGTCACCAGGACGACCCGTTCGGGGGGCAGCATCTCGGCCGCGCCGATGTCGAGCACGTCGTCGTCGGAGACCGTCAGGAACCCGAGTTCACGGGCGATACCCATGTTGCGAACCATCGAGCGGCCGACGAACGACACCTTGCGACCCAAAGCCACTGCGGCGTCGATGATCTGCTGCACCCGGTCGACGTTCGAGGCGAAACAGGCGACGATCACCCGGCCGTCGGCGCCGCGGATCAGGCGGTGCAGGTTCGGCCCCACCTCGCTCTCCGACGGACCGACTCCGGGGTACTCGGAGTTGGTGGAGTCACATAGGAACAGGTCCACCCCGGCATCACCCAACCGGGACATGCCGGGCAGGTCGGTCGGCCGGCCGTCCAGCGGCAGTTGGTCGAGCTTGATGTCGCCGGTGTGCAGGACGGTGCCCGCCCCGGTGCGGATGGCGATGGCCAGTGCGTCGGGAATCGAGTGGTTGACCGCGAAGTACTGGCACTCGAACACGCCGTGCGTACTGCGTTGCCCCTCAGCCACTTCCACGAACACCGGCTTGATTCGGTGTTCACGGCACTTGGCCGCGACCAGAGCGAGTGTGAACCGTGAACCGACGACCGGAATGTCGGAGCGCAGCTTGAGCAGGAACGGGATGGCGCCGATGTGGTCTTCGTGCGCATGGGTGAGCACCAGGGCCTCGACGTCCTCGAGCCGGTCCTCGATGTGCCGGATGTCCGGCAGGATCAGGTCGACGCCGGGCTCGTCGTGATTGGGAAACAGTACGCCGCAATCGACGATCAGCAGCCGTCCCAGATGCTCGAAAACCGTCATGTTGCGGCCGATTTCGCCGATACCGCCGAGCGCGGTGACCCGCAGCCCACCGGGAGCCAGCGGTCCGGGTGGTGCGAGCGCTGCGTCCATACGGCTACGCCAGAACGCCGGCGGAGCGCAGGTCGGCGGCGAGCGCATCGATCTGATCGGGTGTCGCGGGCACCTGCGGCAACCGGGGATCCCCGGCGTCGAAACCCTGCAACCGCAGCCCGGCCTTCGACAACGTCACCCCGCCGAGCCGGGACTGAGCGGCGTTGAGCGGAGCGAGCGCGACCGCGATCTTGCGCGCCGTCGCGATGTCACCGGAGTTGAAGGACGACAACAGGTCCCGCAACTGCCCGGCGGCGAGGTGACCCCACACGCTGACGACACCCACGGCGCCGACCGCCAGCCACGGCAGGTTCAGCGAATCATCGCCGGAGTAGTAGGCCAATCCGGTTTCGGCCATGATCTGCGCCCCGCCGTGCAGGTCACCTTTGGCGTCCTTGACCGCGACGATGTTCGGGTGTTGCGCCAGCGCCCGCAGTGTGTCCCATTCGATCGGGATCGACGAGCGCGGCGGGATGTCATAGAGCACGTTGGGCAGATCCGTCGCGTCGGCGACCGCCCGGAAATGCGCGAGCAGACCCGCCTGAGGCGGGCGGGAGTAGTACGGCGTCACCACCAGCAACGCGTGCGCACCGGCGGCGGCACAGGCCTCGGCCAAGTGGACGCTGTGGGCGGTGTCGTAGGACCCGGCCCCGGCGATGATGCGAGCCCGGTCCCCCACCGCTTCGAGCACCGCTCGCAGCAGCGCGATCTTCTCGTCATCGGTGGTGGTGGGCGATTCGCCGGTGGTCCCGGACACCACCAGACCGTCGCAGCCGGCGTCGACCAGCCGTGTCGCGAGCTTCTTGGCGGCGGCCAGATCCAGCGAGCCGTCCGGGCCGAACGGCGTCACCATGGCAGTCAGCACGGTGCCCAATCGTGCGCTGACGTCGAATCCGCTGGTGCTCACGGGCCTAAGGTTACCGTGCCGGGCCAGTCGGTTTCTCAAACCTCCGTCGCCAGCGGACTGGTCGCGACCTCGCTGCCGTCGGCCAGCGTCGTGATCTCGAAATCGGCGAACACCGCGGGCGCGACCTCCACGAGTTGGCGCAGGCAGGCGATCGCCAGCCGGCGGATCTCCACGTCGGCGTGTTCGCTGGCCCGCATGGCGATGAAGTGGCGCCAGGCCCGGTAGTTGCCGGTCACCACGATCCGGCTCTCGGTGGCGTTCGGCAGCACCGCACGTGCGGCCTGCCGGGCCTGCTTGCGGCGCAGGGTCTGCCCCGGCGCGTCGTCCAGCTTCGCCTCCAGACCCGCGAGCAGGTCACCGTATGCGGTGCGGCTGGCGTCGACGGCGCTGCGGAACATCTCCTCGAGTTCGGGGTCGCCGACGATACCGGGCGGCATCACCACGTGGGCGTCGCCGCCGGGCACGTAGCGCTGGGAGAGTTGGCTGTAGGAGAAGTGCCGGTGCCGGGTCAGCTCGTGGGTGCACGACCGCGAGACGCCGGTGATGTAGAAGGTGGCGCTGGCATGTTCGAGCGCGGCGAAATGCCCGACGTCGACGATGTGCTTGAGGTAGCCGGCATTGGTGGCCGTCTTCGGGTTGGGCTTGTCCCAGGTCTGGTAACAGGCTCGGCCGGCGAATTCGACCAGCGCCTGTCCGCCATCGGCGTCGGTGGTCCACGGCACGTCCGCGGGCGCGGTGAACTCCGTCTTGGCGATCAGCTGCACATGCAGCGGGGCGATCTGGGCCATTGGTAGTCAGGGGCGCGGTGCCTGCAGAGCAGACCCGTTTCCCCATCCCCCTTTCAATCCGTGCGTGCGGTTTTCCCGCACACGGCTTACCGATGATCTTCTCGACATGGTTACGCCGCCTTCGGGTAACGGATGGTGCCAGAAAGCCGGTACAGGCCGTGCTCCTCGAACCACGAACGTGTCCATTGATCAACCTGACCGGCACGCAGATTGCGGCCCCGCTTCTTGATCGGATTCAACGTCGCGATGACCATCCGAATGTCCAAACCGACACGCGACCGCCCAGTTAGCACGCGAACCTTGTCACGCAGTCGTTTCATCGCCGTTCGGCTGGGCCAGCGATGCAGGTAGTAGCGCACAATGCGCTTCTGTTCCCACAACCGTCCCGACATGCGTGCCCGGAAATGACAACCCAGAAAATCCAGGCCGTCGCGTCCGTCGCGCAGGTCCACCACCTTCGTCTTATCCGGATGTAGTCGCAACCCCAACGACGCCAGGATCTCTCCCACCGCCACCAAAGCGTGCTCGGCCTGTACCGCGCTGCGGCACAACACCACGCCGTCATCGGCGTAGCGCACCAACTCACCCACATTCCGCGCGATGAGTTCGGTGTCGAGCACATGCAGGAAAATGTTGGCCAACAGCGGGGAGATCACCCCGCCCTGCGGAGTGCCCGCGACCGTCCGCTCAACACTCCCGTCGACCAACACCCCTGCCTGCAGCCACAACCGCAGCAGTTTGAGCACCCGCCGATCCGAAACCCGCCTACCCACCTCTGTGAGCAGACGATCGTGGTCGATCTCGCCGAAGAAATTAGTGATATCGAACTCGACCACGAACTGGTAGCCCTCGATGAACCCGACACGAAGCCGCTCCATCGCTTGTGTGGCTGACCGTCTCGGCCGAAACCCGTACGAACACGACATGAAGTCCGCCTCGAAGATCGGTTCCAGCACGATCTTGGCCGCCGCCTGGGCCACCCTGTCTCGCACCGTGGGAATCCCCAACGGCCGCTTACCGCCACGTGATTTCGGGATCTCCACCCGACGCGCAGGCGCCGCGCGGTACACACCCTCGCGAAGGTCATGGCGCAACTCACGCAACATGCGGTCCACGCCGTACTCCTCCACCGCAACCAAGGTGACACGATCCACCCCGGCCGCCCGCCACTGCGTGGCCAAAGTCAGGGCCCTTCCCTCCCGGCGCGTTATGATGCACGCCGATCAGCGGTACTACGACCCCATCGGACTCCCGCTGCCCTCCAGAGGATTTCACCATCGGCTTATACCCCTGGTCTTTGCCCGACGAAGGCCAGGCAGACGGGCCTCTCCTGTTCCGAACCAGACTGTGTGCACGTGCCATCGCCCGTACCCCGGAGAGACCCGACGAGCTAACCCCGGACCAGGGCTCGCCGGACATGGCCTTCGCCGTGAAATGAGCGGCTCGGCTCTCCCATCGTGATCCTGACGAGGCTGCAGAGTTCGCTTGACGCTACGGCCCGCACACTTGCTCCCTCCAAAGAGGCTCTCGACACCCCGCTCAGCCCGCCGCGTCTCCACGACGAACCGGGGCCTGCTACTCGGCGCTCCGGTACCTACCGAGACGGGACTTCCACCCGCTAGTCCAGTCCAACTTTCAGGACGCAACATTCGGTGAGCCTAACGCGGGCCGGCCGAGCGACGATCCGGGTGGGTTATCCATAGCCCACCCGCGTCCGAATTTTTCGCGATCGTGACGATCCCCGGATCTTCGACTCGCAGGCCAAGCTGGTGTGCGTGCCGCATGTGATCGGCGACTTATGTTCGGCGGACGGCGATTTCAGCCAATTCAGCAATGCGGGGCGGGCGCAGCGTCACCCGCTACCGTCGGGCCGCCGGTCGCTGTCGGCGATGAGCGTCTGCAACAGGCCGACGATCTGCTGTTGGCCTGCGGCGGCCGAATCCAGTCGGCCGCGCATCTCAGTGAACCCGCGATCGATCTTTGCGAACTCCAGACCGACCTCGGAGAAACGCTGATCCACCTGATCAAACCGCCGGCCCACGCCCTCCAACCGCAGGTCCACGCCCTCCAACCGCCGGTCCACCCCCTCCAACCGCCGGTCCATGCCCTCCAACCGCAGTTCCATGCCCTCCAACCGCAGGTCCATGCCCTCCAACCGCCGCTCCACATCACCAAAAAGCCGGTACACGGCCGCAAACCGCTCGTTCATTTCCGTTCGCAGGGCATTGAAGCTTCTCACCACTGCTCGACGGAAGTCACGAACTTCGGCCACATCCCGATCCACGGCGCGGGCCAGCACGAGTGCCGCCGAGGCATCCCGCTCGGCAGCGCTCAGGCGTGCCTCCAGCTCATCGGGCTCCATGGCGGCAGCCTACCGCCGCGACGAGTCGCCTGGTATTCACTGGCCATTCCGCTGAGTCAGTCCGCTGGACCTCGCCCCGAGCGTCCCCGCGGCCGGGGGTTCGGGCCGTCATCCGGCTCGACGAGGTCGATGATCAGCCGCGTGTCGGTTTCGATGTCGAAGACGATGCCCTGCCCGGGACCGATCCGGATATCGTTGGGCACCAGGCCGTTCCGCGTGCAGGACACGCGCACCGGCTCCGCCGGTCGGTAAGGCCGCGACCCGACCACGGGATAGTCGACCACGATCTGTCCGGTGGCGTCGCCGAACGTGTTGCGTACCGAATAGACCCCGGGGCGAACCGGGGTCAGGCCGTAGACGTCGCCGGGGCCCAGCCGGCGGCTGTCGAATTCGTCCGCCTCGGCCCCGTGCCGCCGCGCGACGATCACCGTGTCCAGTCCCCGCGCGTTCCTCGTGCTGAAAGAGGCGTATCCGCCCGCCGTCAGTCGGCTGCGCCGGACGGCAACCGCATCGGCCTTGGCCGACGCGGTATCGATCGTCACGGCGGCCGCACCGACGGAACGATCCGGCACCTCAGGGCCCACCGTGAGTACCACCCGGTCGGACGGGTCTTTCTCCCGGCCGAGGTGGACGTCGTAGTCCCCCTCCTGTTCGAACCGGTGCGCGACAACCGCCGACCCGACCGGCGAAGCACTGTCGAACGCCGTCTGGGTGAAGAACATCGAATTCAATCGGGCACGCATGGTTCGCTCAGTCTCCTAGGTCGATCTGCAGTTGCATTTCGGTGTCGTCGACGGCGAGACCGATGAATTCCACCGGCAGCAGCACCGCCATCTTGTCGGCCTGCGCCGCCATCAGCGGCATCGGCTCGTCGAGCCGGGCGACCGGGCTCGACGTGAAGAAATCGAGGATCCACCCGGCCAGAACGTTGATCAGGTCGAGATCGACGCCGAGAAGGTGCTGCAGCCACTCTCCGATGTCGTCCCCGATGTCCAGGATGGCGCGCACCGCGTCGATCACGGACCCCAGGATCGCCTTGACGAAATCCACGGCCCAGCCCGGCAGGAACCACAGCGCGTCGTCGAGGGCAGCGTCCAGCGCGTTTTCCAGCAGGTTTCCGACGATGTCGGCGATGTCGAAGATGTCCACGTCGATGTCGCCCGGAGCGATGTCGAAGTACAGCTGCCACTCGTTGGACACCGAGGAGTCGTGTGCGTCCCAGTCGTTCATCCACGGCTGCCGACCGGGGTTGAATCCGTAGCGCATGGCGGGCCGCATCCGCACCGAGAACTCGCTGACCAGGATGCCCGACAGGTCAAGGGTGATGCCCAGATCGGGATCGTCGGTGAACGCGCACAGCTTGGGCAGTCGTACCGCGCACCCGAAGGGGGTCGGCACGATGCACCAGCCGCCCACGCAGATGGGGTCGAGGTCGATGCCCGCCCAGAATTTCAGGACGTCCCATTCGACGTCGAGCTCGTCGACGGCGATCGTGCCGTCGGACCGCAGGTCGATGGTGCCGTTGGCCAGATGCGCCTTGATGTCGTAGCCCGCGGTGAGCGGGCCGAGGTCCACGCTGTCCGACACGTCGAGCTTCGCACCGGCACGAGCGACATCGAAGACTTCCTGCACGGCACGCTCGGACAGGGCGGCCTCCAGATCGAAGGGACCCGATCTGCTGCGCGGACGATCGACGCCCGGGAAGGACGGTGGGGCGCTGCCGCCGGAGCTGCCGCCCGTGCCCCCGCCACCACCGGTGATCGACGACGTCGTGAGGTCGAGGAAGATCTTGACCGAATCATCCTCCAGCGCCGGGTTATTCGGGACCGCTGCCGAATTGTCGTGGGCTCGATCGCCAGTTGCGCGAATCCGAACAGGTTCGTCGTGAATCTCACCACCGGCACCGCGAGCTTGGGCAGCAGTCCGAACCTGACCGCCATCTTGACGTAACACTCGATGGCGTCCTCCATGTTCTGGGGAGCGAGATCGACGACCTCCAGACCGGCCAGCAGGGCGCGGAAGTGCTGGTTTCCCGCCGGGCCGAAGAAGTCCGCACCCGCCACAATGTCCGTTTCCAGGCAGAAGCACCGCAACCCCCGGGTCGGGACGGTGACGGGCGGGTAGCGGCGCGGCGGCTCTCGGTCCTTCCTGCGGTCCTGAACTCTGGGCTCCGGAAGTCCCGGCACCGGCAACACGGCCACCAGACGATCATCCGGGCAACCCAGTCCGGCGCAGAAGGCGAGCTGACCCGCGATCCGTTGCTCTCCAAGGGGTGCGAGTTCGGGCGGCAGTGCAATCGCATTGCCGGGGTGCACGTCCAGCCCCGCCTTCGACAACTGGAAGCACCACTCCATCTGAAGGGCGGGGTTGTCGGTCAGCACCACCGGCAGAAGAGGGAGCGCGGTGATCAAGGTATTTCCGCGCGCCACCGCCACGGGATGTGCATCCAGGGGGTTGCACAGCAGGTCCGGGCGTCGCACCACACCGGGACTGCCGTAGTTGACCAGCGCCGGACGCTGATGCGTCACATGGGTCACAACCCGCCGCACCGCAGACTCGTTGACAGCGGCGAAGATGTCGCAATTGTCGGCAAGAGCCATGTACACCCACCTCCAGAGACCTGAGGTGAACGTAAGGGGGACAGTCGATTCGGGCGCGAGTAGCCGACTACCTGCAAATCGCGTCGTGTCGACGAGCGGATCAGCCGAGCGCGGCGGCCAGGGGTGCCGCGAGGTCGCCGGTCCGTCCGACGCCGACCGCTGCCAATCCCAGCCACCGCGCCATCGTCGCCAGTTCGGCGGCGAGCGCGCGGGCGACATATCCGCGGTCACGGCCGTCCTCGGCGAAGGCCCCGACGACCTGGAGCACGCCGGCGGCCCGGTCGGCCTTGAGATCGACCCTGCCGACGAGTTCGCCGTCGAGCAGGAACGGCCACACGTAGTACCCGTACCGGCGCTTGAGGGCCGGCGTGTATATCTCGATGCGGTAGTGAAACCCGAACAGCCGCTCGACCCGCGGCCGGAAGAAGATCAGCGGGTCGAACGGGCACAGCAGCGCGGTACCCCGGTCGATACGCGGAATCTTCTGTCCGGCAACCAGATACGCCGGAACCCCGTCGATGCTGACACGCTCCAGATCCCCTGAGGCGACGAGGCCGGCCAGGGCCGGTTTGACCTGAGCGGCACCCAGCCGGAAATAGTCACGGATGTCCGCCTCGGTGCCCACGCCCAGCGCGGTGGCCGCCTTGAGTGTCAGTCCTCGCAGAGCCGTGTCGTCGTCGAGCTCGCGGGCCAGCACCTCGGGCGGCAGCACCCGCTCGGTCAGGTCGTAGTGCCGCGCGAACCCGGCCCGGTGTGCTGTGGTCAGCAGCCCCGCCGACCACAGCGCCTCGGCCACCCACTTGGTTTCGCTGCGATCCCACCAGGGACCCTTCCTGCGCCGTGGGGCCCCCTCCAGGTGCGTCTCGATCTGCCCTGCGGTTGCCGGGCCGAGTTCGGCCACGGCGGCGACGATGTCCGCGGCCAGCCGCGGGTTCATGCGGACGATCTCGCGTCCCCAACGGCCGTCGCGGTATTCGCGCATCCGCCAGCGCAACAAGGGCCAGTCTTCAACCGCCATCAGCGCGGCCTCGTGCGCCCAGTACTCGACGAGCAGCCGCGGCGAGCGGGCGCTGTGGCTCCAGGCCGCCCGGTCGAGCATGTCGCGGTCGTAGGTGCCGAGCCGGCTGAACACCGGCGCGTAATGCGCCCGAACGGCCACCGAGACGGAGTCCAGCTGCAGCACCTGGATCCGCGCGATGAGCCGCTTCAGGTGTGCCCGGCTCACCGGTCCAGCAGGTGCACGATCGTGAAATCCCTGTGCCGCCAAAGTAATCCGGCGTGCCTGCGGGATGGTCAGCTTCATTGGCGCCGATAGCTGTGGAACCGGTAGCGCAGCCCGGATGAGCTAGTCAGCCAGTCCCCCACGGTGTGCGTCCAGGACTCGTCGAGTTCCGGGCAGAGCGCGTCGTCGTCGCGGCGGGGCAGGTCGATCTCGATCTCGGTGACCTCGCACCGGGTGGCCAGCGGGAGCGCCTGCGCGTAGATCTGTGCGCCGCCGATCACCCAGGCGTCGGCCAGCGGGGCGTCGGTCAGCGAGCCGGCCAGCTCGGCACCCTCGGCGGTGTAGGAGGCGTCCCGGGTGATCACCACATTCCGACGGCCCGGCAGCGGGCGGACACTTCTCGGCAGGGACTCCCAGGTGAGCCGCCCCATCACGACGGTGTGGCCGAAGGTGAGTTCCTTGAACCGCGCCAAGTCCTCTGCCAGGTGCCAGGGAATGCCACCGTCGCGCCCGATGACACCGGAGCTCGACTGCGCCCAGACCAGGCTCGTCATACCGCGACGGGGGCCTTGATCGCCGGGTGCGGATCGTAGTTGCGGATCACGATGTCGTCGTAGGTGTAGTCGAAGATCGAATCACGCTGCGCCAGAACAAGTTCCGGGTACGTCCGCGGCTCCCGGCTGAGCTGTTCGCACACCTGCTCGACGTGGTTTTCGTAGATGTGGCAATCGCCGCCGGTCCAGATGAACTCGCCCACCCCGAGCCCGGCCTGCGCGGCCATCATGTGCGTCAACAGCGCGTAGCTGGCGATGTTGAACGGCACCCCGAGGAACAGGTCGGCGCTGCGCTGGTACAGCTGGCAGCTGAGTCGTCCGTCGGCGACGTAGAACTGGAAGAACGCATGGCACGGCGGCAGCGCCATCCGCGGGATCTCGCCGACGTTCCACGCCGAGACGATGTTGCGCCGGGAATCCGGATCGGACTTCAGCAGTTCCAGCGCGGCGCTGATCTGATCGACGTGTTCGCCGGACGGCGTCGGCCAGGACCGCCACTGCACGCCGTACACCGGGCCGAGTTCGCCAGTCGGACTTGCCCATTCGTCCCAGATGGTGACGCCGTGTTGCTGCAGCCAGCGCACGTTGGAATCGCCGCGCAGGAACCACAGCAACTCGTAGACGATCGACTTGGTGTGAACCTTCTTGGTGGTGATCAGCGGGAAACCGGCCGACAGGTCATATCGCATCTGGTGGCCGAACAGGCTGCGGGTGCCGGTGCCGGTGCGGTCCGATTTGGGCGTCCCGGTTTCCAGCACGACGCGCAGCAGGTCCTCGTAGGGTGTCGGAATCGGCACATCCGCAGCTTACGTGGGATCGGCTCGGGTAGAACGGAGACCATGCCGACCATCGCCGATGTCATCGCCACCGCCGACGGCTCATGCCCCGTCACCTTGGCCACCCCCGACGGGGCCGGTCCGTGGCCAGGTGTGGTCATGTACCCCGACGCCGGCGGGGCGAGGCGCGTATTCACCCAGATGGCGCAGCGGCTGGCCGGCTACGGGTATGCCGTCCTTGTTCCCGACGTGTACTACCGCGACCCGGGCTGGGCACCGTTCGACATGCGGGGCGTGTTCGACGACGCCGGCGAGCGCAAACGGCTGTTCGGGATGATCTCCAAGGTGACGCCGGACATCATGGCCGCCGACGCGGCGGCGTTCTTCGACTATCTCACCGGACGGCCCGAGGTGCGCGGCGAGCGGTTCGGCACCACCGGCTACTGCATGGGCGGACGCACCTCATTGGTGGTGGCCGGCCGGGTGCCCGAACGTGTCGCCGCGGCGATGAGCTTCCATGGTGGTGGTCTGGCCTCCGACGATCCGGGCAGCCCACACCTGCTGGCCGACAAGATGCGGGCCGCGGTCTACGTCGGTGGTGCCGAGAACGACGCGTCGTTCACCGCCGAGCAGGCCGAAACACTCGACAAGGCACTGACTGCGGCCGGGGTGGAGCACACCATCGAGTTCTACGCCGCCGCGCACGGGTTCGCGGTGCCCGACAACGCGCCCTATGACGAGGCCGCCGCCGAGCGGCACTGGGCCGCGATGCGCGACGTCTTCGGCGCGAAGCTCACGTAGCCGAGTCGACGATGCTGCCCCGGAAGGAGGCAGCGGAGGAGCGAGGCGATCAGGTCCCGTCAGTCGTCCTTGCTGCTGCCGACCAGGGACCGCAGCCCACGCCAGATGCCCCGGCCCGCGTAGACGGCGGTGACGACACAGAGCAGGATCATCGCCAGGAACATGGCTAGCCAGTTGGCCCGGCTGTGGCTGACGTTCCACCAGATGAGGGTGAACAGCAGCGCGCAGACGAACACCACGATGTCGCGCCAGTTGCCGCGGTAGGACATCGCCACCTCCCGCAGGGACTCCGCCTTGTCCACGCCTCTGATCAGGTCGTCAACCCGCTGATCGATGACGCGCTGCAGGTTGGCCCGCCGTTCGGGCTGATCGGCCGGCAACCGGTCGAGCAGGTCCATGTCCTGCTTGATCTGAGCACGCACATCGGGTGCCTTCAGGTTTCCCGCCGCCAGCCCCAGCAGTGCGCCGCCGGCCAGGGGCGCCCCCGCGAGCGCGATCTCAGCGATTCCGGCCATCTGGTCCTCCATCGGTGTGTCGGTGTCGCCCCCTATCGAACCCGGTCGCCACCCGTCTGCGCCACCAACACGTCGGCAAGAAGTTCCGGTTGGCTGTTCATGGCCTGGTGGCCTGCATCGATGCGGACGATGTCGGTTGCCCGGAGTGTCGCCGCGAATCGCTCCTGCCACGGCGGCGGCAGGGCCATGTCGCGCTCGCACAGGATGAAGGTCGACGGGAACCCCGACAGATGAGCGTAGCGCCAGTCCCGATGGGTGTACGAACTGAGCGGCCAGTTGTCCGGTCCCAGCCTGGCCAGGAAAGCGTCCCGATCCGGGACCGACATGTCGTTGCCGAACCGTCGACAACGACGTCGCGGGAGATGGTGATGCCACTTCTCACCCGCCTGACGCCACCTACGCCGGTATCGGGCTCTCCCCGCTTCTCCCACGAGGTGGCCGATACCGTCGGCATCCAATCCGGCCAACGCTCGATATCCATGAGCACGTCGTACACGGCAGCAGGTTTCGCGCTGGATAACTGCTCCACGTGGCATGAGACGTCTGAGCCCACAAGCCGCAAAGCTACTCCGACATCGCAACGTCGTCGTGCTGCTCGGACAGCTCAGCCCATCAGCAGAGCGGCCACCGTCGCCCCTAGGTTCCAGCATGCATCGACGTCGGCTTTCCCGGGCTTGCCAGAGACCACCACATGGTCGGTCGCCTTCACCCAGCCGAGCCCAGCGGCGATAGCGTCCACGGCGCGCTCGGCGCCCTCGGTGCCCTCGTTGCCGTGCAACCAGAGTCCGAAGGGCCTGCCTCGCGTCGAATCGAGCAACTGGTAGTAACTGACATCGAAGGCGTGCTTGAGCGCTCCGCTCATGTACCCGAGGTTGGCGGGCGTGCCCAGCAGATACCCGTCGGCCTCCAGCCACTCGACCGGAGCGACGGTGAGCGCGGGACGCCGGATGACCTCCACCCCGACGATCTCGGGATCCGTGGCGCCCGCGAGCACCGCCTCGAACATCTCCTGACAGTGTGGCGAGGGAGTGTGGTGGACGATCAGCAGCCGCGTCACCGGCGCTCCTCGAGCAGCACCGCTTGCTTCATCGCTTCGCGCGCCCGGCTCCGGTCCCCGGCGTAGTCGTAGGCCCGGGCCACCCGATACCAGCGCACCCAGTTGTCGGGATCGTCGTCCAGTTCCGCGCGGACGGTGTCGAACAACTGGTCAGCGGCGGCACGTTCGATGCGACCCGATGCCCGGCGCGGCAGGTCACTGACGTCGAGATCCATCCCCTGCTCGGCGGCCAACCGGGCCAGCTTCTGGTGCGCGAAACCGGCCCGGAGGGTGGCGACCATCGCCCAGCCGCCGATGACCGGGAAGGCCAGCAGCACGATGCCGAGCCCGACCGCCGCCGGACGCCCGTCAGCGATCATCGCGAGGGCCACGCGTCCCAGCAGCACGAAGTAGACCACCAGTGCCAGGCACAGGAATCCGATCAGCAGCTTGGTTCTCATTGCAGGTTCAGCAGCGGCTCGATGCCCACCGTCAGACCGGGATGCTCGTTGATCTTGCGGACGGCCAGCAGCACTCCGGGCACGAACGAGGTGCGGTCCAAACTGTCGTGCCGAATGGTCAACGTCTCCCCCATGGTGCCGAGCAGCACCTCCTGATGGGCCACCAGGCCGGTCACCCGAATCGAGTGCACCGGAATGCCGTCGACGTCGGCGCCGCGCGCCCCGTCCAGTCCGGTGCTGGTGGCATCGGGGTTGGGCGGCAAGCCCTTTCGCGCCTCGGCGACCAGTTTCGCCGTACGAGTCGCGGTGCCCGACGGCGCATCGGCCTTGTGCGGATGATGGAGTTCGATGATCTCCACCGACTCGAAGTACGGCGCGGCCTGCTTGGCGAAATGCATGCTCAGTACGGCCCCGATCGCGAAGTTCGGTGCGATCAGTACCGCTGCGCCGGGCTTCTGGTCGACCCAGCTCTGCACCTGGTCGAGGCGCTCCTGGGTGAAGCCGGTGGTGCCCACGACGGCGTGAATCCCGTTGTCGATCAGGAACTTCAGATTGTCCATCACGACGTCGGGGTGGGTGAAGTCGATGACGGCCTCGGTGCCACTGTCGGTCAGCAGGCTCAGATCGTCGCCCGCGTCGACGCCGGCGGTGAAGGTGAGATCGTCGGCGCCCTGCACCGCCGCCACCATCGTCGCCCCGACCTTGCCCTTGGCTCCCAGAACTCCCACTCGCATGGATGCAGCGTAGTCGGCCGGGACGTCGTGGTTCCCGGCCCGTTATCCACAGTCCGGGCTTCATCCACAGACTGGCGCAACGCGTGGTAGAGACCGCGGTTACCTGCCCATTTGTCGATTACGGTCGAAGACATGTTCGAATGCTCGTTGCCGGATCCCGCCGATGTGCGACGGCTCGGGGATGCCGCGCTGGCGGCGGCCATCACTGAGAGCGCCCGGGTGTCCGCGGCCGCCGAGGCCCGCACCGCGGTGGCCGTGGCAGAACTGGTGCGGCGACGGGTGGTCGACGAACATCCTGATTGGTCCTGCGACGACTGGGACGCCTGCGCGGCGGAGGTGGCGTGCGCCTTGTCGGTGTCGCACGGGCGGGCTTCTGGCCTGATGGACGACGCGATCACACTTCGGGACAAGCTGCCCAAGGTCGCCGCGCATTACTTGGCGGGCCACCTGGGCGCGCGAGCCGTCAGCACCATCTGCAACCGGACCGGATTGGTCACCGACACGGCCGCACTGACCGCCATCGACGCGGACATCGCCGAGGCTGCCTCACGTTTCGGTCCGCTGTCGAAGTACAAGCTGGAGAAGGCTGTCGACGCGATCGTCGAGCGCCGCGACCCAGGAGCGGTGAAACGGTCCCGGAATTCGTTGCAGGGCCGCGATTTCACGATCGGCGATCCCTGCGACGACACGGGCACCACCAGCGTGGCTGGGCGCCTGTCGACAGCGGACGCTGCATTGCTGCACCAGGCTGTCGGTTCGCTGATCCGCAGCGTGTGCGACGACGATCCCCGCACCATGGCACAGCGGCGTGCCGACGCAATGGGCGCGCTTGCTGTTCGGGCCACCCGCCTGCCCTGCCAGTGCGATGACCCCGCCTGCCCTGCCGCTGGCAATGAGGACGAGATCGCGGCGCGGTTCGTGGTGCACATCCTGGCCGATTCGTCGACGCTCTCCGCCGAGCCCGGTCCCGCACCCGATGGGGATCCCGACGGCAACGATCCGACTGACCCGGAGCGACCCGGACCCACTCCACCGCCCGACGACCGGGGTCCTGACGCGCCGGCCACGACGCCCCCGCCCACCGCCGGTCACGGACCGGCTCCACGCCCTGCCGCCGGCTTGGTCGCCGATCTGCCTCGCGGGGGGTTACTGCCCGCCACAGTGGTGGCGGACCTCATCGCCAAGGGTGCGGCAGTTCGACCGCTCACCACGCCCGGTCCCACCCCCGCCAGCAGCTACCGACTGCCCGCCGATCACGGCCGATTCGTCCGCTACCGCGATCTCACCTGCCGCTTCCCCGGCTGCGACAAACCGGCCACCACCGCGGACATCGACCACAGCATTCCCTGGCCGGTTGGCACGACTCATCCGTCGAACAACAACTGCAAGTGCCGAAAACATCACCTGCTCAAGACCTTCTGGCCGGGATGGACCGAGCGGCAGGATCCTGACGGCACCCTCACCGTGACCACCCCGTCAGGTATGAGCTACACGACGAAACCGTTTGCCGCCCTGATGTTTCCGAGCTTCGACCCATCCACCGCACCACTGCCCACCGCAACCACCCCGCCGCCCTCGCCGTCGCGGGGACTCTCGATGCCGAGGCGAAAGAGCGCCCGGGTGAAGGCGCGTGCCGCGCGGATCCGAGCCGAGCGCGCCCTCAATGCCGATCGGGTTGCCGAACGCGACATCGGGGCCCCGTTCTGACGACACCGGCAGCGCTCGGAGTCATTTGGCCTTGCGGTCGATCCCCAGGGCATCAGTCATGGTGACGAACAGGTCCGTCTGGCCGGTCAAGCCGACCACGTTGGCCGCACGCGGACCGAACGCGGCAATTCGCAGCTGGGTACCGGTGTGGGTTTCGTCCTCGATCGCCACATCGGCGGACGTGCCGTAACTGACGATCATGTCGGCATTGTCGGCCGTGGTGAGCTTGCGGGTCAGACCCGGGTACATCACGTCGCGGACGCGTTCGATGGGCTGCTTGGAATCTGCGGCCAGCTTCTGCAGATCGTCCAGACTGTAGTTCTCGACGATCTGGCTGCTGTGTCCGTGGTCGGCGGTCACGATCACCAGGGTGTTGCCGTCGCTGCGCGCGAATTCCAGCGCCTTCTGCACCGCGGCGTCGAAATCGACGGTCTCGCCGATCTGGCCGCACGGGTCGGCCGCATGATCGCGCTTGTCGATCGATGCGCCCTCGACCTGCAGGAAGAATCCCTTGCCCGAACCGCTTTTGGAGCCCTTCAGCAGATCAATGGCCTTGGCCGTCATATCGGCCAGCACCGGTACCTCGGCACCGCGCTCGGCGTTGGCCGCGCACTTGGCGGCCGGCTGCAGATATCCCTGCCGAACCGCGGGCGGACCACTCCAACGCACCGGCATATTGCCGTCGGCGAACAGGCCCAGCACCGGCTTGTCCTGATCGGCCTCGTTGATTCCGGCCAATTCTGTTGCGGTGCGGACAATCTGGTACCCACGCTCCTTGGCCTGCACCTCCAGCGTCTTGCCGGCCTGCTCACCACCGGTCGCGGTCTGACCGAGCGTCTCGAATCCGCCGCCGAACGTCACATCCGGACGCGCGGCCAGCAGTTGCTCAGTGACCGATCCCCGACCGCCCTCTTCCAGCGTCTCGTTCGGGCACTTCTTCGCCATCTCCTCGGGCCCGTAGCAATCCCGCTCGGTGATGTGTGCGAACAGGGCCGCCGGAGTGGCGTCCTGGATCTCGGACGTGGTGATATCACCGGTGGCGAAGCCCTGCGCCTTGGCCAGCTCGAGGATGCTCTGGTGCGCGGCATCCTTGATATCGATGCCGAGTGCCCCGTTGTAGGTCTTGGCACCCGTGGCCCAACCCGTGGCGCTGGCCGCCGAATCGGTGACGTAGTTGGGATTGCCGTCCTTGCCCAGTGCGTACGTGCTGTACTGCCCGGTCAGCGGCAGCGCGTCCAGGCCTTCGAGAAATCCACCGGCGCCCTTCTCATAGTTGCGCGCGATCGTGACCTCGGAGTCACCCATGCCGTCGCCGATGAGCAGGATGACCTTGCGCGCCTTGCCATCACGCCGACGACCGCCAGGAACTTCATTCGAGAACGCTTCACCCGAGCGTTGATACGGCACTCCGGTGAACGCGGATCGACCGGCCGGCCAACTCTGCCTGCGCGGCTACAACGGAGAAGCCCCGCGCAGATGCTCGAAGATGAGCGACGTCTGGGTTCCTGCCACGTCATGGTCGGCGTTGAGGTTCTCCACCACGAAGGCACGCAGATCGTCGGTGTCGCGGGCGGCGACGTGCAGGATGAAGTCGTCGGCGCCCGCCAGGAAGTACACATCCATCACCTGAGGCTTGCGCCGGATCTGCTTGATGAAGTTGCGGATCTTGCCGCGCGCGTTGGACTGCAGGCTCACCGAGATCATCGCCTGCAGCGAGAGGCCGATCGCCGACGGATCGATGTCGGTGTAGAAGCCCCGGATCACCCCGAGCTCCTGCAGTCGGCGCACCCGGCCGTGACACGTCGACGGCGCGATCCCCACCATTTCGGCCAGCGCGCTGTTGGAGATCCGCGCGTCGCCGTGCAGCGTCGTCAGGATGCGGCGATCGATGTGGTCGAGGGTCGGCCGAAGATCCTTCGACACCGCTGCGGGACCCGCCACCGTTGATGACGATCGTTCAGGCATCACCCTAGTTTAGGGAATCTTCTTCATAGTGTTTGTGATCACGCCGCTGTTTCTTCAGAATTGACCCATGCACATCGGCGTTCCCACCGAAATCAAGAACAACGAGTACCGCGTGGCCCTCACGCCGGCCGGGGTGGCCGAGCTGACCAGGCGCGGCCACGACGTCTCGATCCAGACCGGCGCCGGCCAGGGCTCGGCGATCGACGACAGGGACTTCAAAGCGGCCGGTGCGCAACTCGTCAACACTGCCGATGAGGTGTGGGCCAAGGCAGACCTGCTGCTCAAGGTAAAGGAGCCCATCGAGGCCGAGTATGCGCGCATGCGCAAGGACCAGACGCTCTTCACCTATCTGCACCTGGCGGCGTCCAAGCCCTGCACCGATGCGCTGCTCGCGTCGGGCACCACGTCGATCGCCTACGAGACGGTCCAGACCACTGGATCAGACGGGTCGGTGGCACTCCCCCTGCTGGCCCCGATGAGCGAGGTCGCCGGCCGGCTCGCCGCTCAGGTCGGCGCCTACCACCTGATGAAGACACACGGCGGTCGCGGTGTCCTGATGGGCGGCGTCCCCGGTGTCGCCCCCGCCAAGGTCGTCGTGATCGGCGGCGGAATGGCCGGCGACAACGCCGCCGCCGTCGCGTGGGGGATGGGAGCCCACGTCACGGTGTTCGACCTCAACATCAACATCCTGCGCAAGATCGACGCCGAGTATGGCGGTGCCATCGAGACCCGCTATTCCGCGCGGCTGGAACTCGAGGATGCGGTCAAGCAGGCCGACCTGATCATCGGAGCGGTCCTGGTGCCGGGCGCCAAGGCCCCCAAGCTGGTCACCAATGACACTGTCGCACAAATGAAGTCGGGCTCGGTCCTGGTGGACATCGCGATCGACCAGGGTGGCTGCTTCGAGGACTCGCGGCCGACCACGCACGACGACCCGACGTTCACCGTGCACGACAGCGTGTTCTACTGCGTCGCGAACATGCCGGGCTCGGTCCCGCGCACGTCGACGTTCGCCCTGACGAACGCCACCATGCCCTACGTGCTGAAGCTGGCCGGCCGCGGCTGGCGGGCGGCCTGCGCCGCGGACCCCGCTCTGGCCAAGGGCCTTTCGACCCACGACGGTGCGCTGCTGTCCCAGCAGGTGGCCGACGACCTCGGTCTGCCGTTCACCGACCCGGCGCCGCTGTTCGCCTGATATCCCCACAAACCTGACCGCCATCGCCCGGTCGGCGCACTCTTGCGTTGGCCGGGCGACGAATTTCAGCGCGGCGGCAACACCTCCGGCATTACCAACCTCGCGATATCGCCGATCAGCGGCTGCATGTTCTTGGCGTGTGGATCGTCGGCCGCCGAGCGGACCATGATCGCCATCAGTGCCCGTCTGCCATCCGGCGCGAAGACCACGCCGATGTCGTTGGTGCTGCCGTAGTCGCCGGCTCCGGTCTTGTCCGCGACCGCCCACCCCGGCGCCAGAACCGGTCGGATGCTGGATGTTTCGTTGGTCCGCAACCACCGTTCGAACTCCGCGCGCTGCGGCGGGGCCAGCACATCACCGGTGAGCAGCGCGCGAATTCCGCCGCCGAAGCCAGCCGGCGTGCTGGTGTCACGGGGATCGCCGGGAATCGCCGAGTTCAGTTCGAGTTCCCAGCGGTCCAGCCGCGTACGGGTGTCGCCGATGCTGCGCGCGAACGCCGTGATCGCCGGCGGCCCACCGATCACGGTCAACAGCATGTTGGCCGCGGTGTTGTCACTGACCTGCACCGCCGCCTGACACAGTTCCGACAGGGTCATCGCCTGACCGGCGTGGGCCTGGGTGCGCGGGGAATGCGCCAGGAACGGACCGCCGCCAATCGGGAGACGATCGGTCAGGCGCACGTCGCCCGCTTCCGACATCTGCAACACCCGGGCTGCCGCATAGGCTTTGAACATCGAGCACAGCGCGAACATCGCGTCCGGCCGGTACTCGGCCGAAACCGCCGTGTCCAGATCCGCCGCGCACAGCCCGATGATTGCGCCATTTCTGCGTTCCAGCGCCGCGATGCGGTCGGCGAGTGGGGGCACGGGCTCGGCCGGGTCGATCAGCGTCGGCTGCGCAGGTGGTCGTGGATCGGTTCGACACGCGGCCAGCGACGCGAATCCCGCACCCGCGAGCAGCATCTGCCGTCGCGACAACACCGAACTAGTCACCACGACAGACTGCCAGCACGGCGCAACCGAAGCCAGCACCCTCTCTTAGAGTCTTGCCAATATTGGAGTAGGTTCTGCGGGATGACGCTCCCCCCGCTCGACGAGACCTATCGCAACGCCTGGCTGCGAATCACCGACGTCGCCGGCAGACTCGACGAGGCTCAGCTCGGGCTGACCGTACCCGCAACGCCGGAGTGGACGGTGCACGATGTCCTGGCGCATTTGGTCGGGGTGGCCGCCGACGGCGTGGGCGGACGCCTCGGGGGCGCCGGCGGTGACGCCTGGACCGCACGTCAGGTCGACGAACGCCGCGATCGATCGGTGCAGGACCTCCTCGCCGAGTGGCAGGAGTTTGCGCCGGCCGTCGCGTCGAGCCTTGCCGGACAACGGTTCACCGGTCCGAACGCGGCCGCGGATGTGATCTGCCACGAATCGGACCTGCGGGAAGCGCTGGGGCTGCGCAGCGTCGACCGGGAGCACTGGGAGGAACCGTTCCTCTCGACGATGATGGGACTGCTCGGGGCACGGCTGCACAACATTGCGACCGTCACCGTTATCGACGAGCGGGGCGGCTCATGGCACTGCGGATCGGGCGAACACGAGACCACGTTGCGCACCACCGGCTACGAACTGTTCCGGGCGATGTTCAGCCGCCGGTCGCGGCGCCAGATCGCCGACTGGAACTGGGCATCAGCACCAACCGACGCGATGGTCGATTGCTTCGGGGTCTTCGGCCCACGCGACGACGACCAGCCGATCCCACCTGCCTGACCCGATCGTCAGCGGTCGACGAGCCCGCTGAGGATCTCGGCGACGGACGTCGCCCGCGCCGAGCGGAATCCCGTGCCGGCCCACAGGTTCGTCCCGTGCGGGTCGCCGGCGGCCACCGCCGCCCTTCGGATCGGCGAGGTCAGGTGGTGCACCTCGGGGTATCCCAGCGGTGCCAGCGATTCGAAGTGCCGGGTGAACTCGTTTTCCAACCCGCGTGCGTAACGCCCCGAGAAGGACCGGGTGACAACGGTTTTGATGAATTCAGGATCGCGCAGCGCCGCGCGGTGCACGGGGTTGGTGCCGGCCTCGTCGGCCAGCAGGAGTGCGGTACCGACCTGCACCGCGGACGCCCCGGCACGCGTCGCGACCGCTACCGCGCCGGCGTCGGTGAGGCCGCCGGCCGCCACCACCGGCACGTCGACGGCGGCGACGACGGCGGCCAGTAGGTCGGGCAGCGGCCGGCGGGACGGTTCAATGGCAGGATCCAGAGTTCCGCGATGGCCGCCGGCTTCCGGGCCCTGGACCACCAGCGCGTCGAAATCCGTTGCCGCTCGGGCCTCTTCGACCGTGGTGACTGTCATCGCGGTTGCGACACCGGCGGCGCGCAGCCGGGCCTTCGCCGCCGGATCGGGCAGCGCGAAGGTGAACGAGACGAACTCGGGCCGGACGTCCAGTAGCAGCTCGACCTTCGCGTCCCAGCCGTCGTCGTCCCAGTGGGCCTCGCCGGGTTCGACACCGTAGCGGTCGGCCAACTCCCGCAGAGCGGCCCGGTAGCGGTCGAGTTCGACCGGGTCGGCGACGCCGGCCTGCGGCACGAACAGATTCACCCCCAGCGGACCGGAGGTGGACGACCGCGCCGTGGCGATGTCCTCGGCCAGCCGCTGCACGCTCAGGTAGCCGCCCGGCAGAAAACCCAGTCCGCCGGCCGCGGACACCGCGGCCGCCAGTTGCGGAGTGCCCGGCCCGCCGGCCATCGGGGCGCCGAACACCGGCACATCCAGATCGCCCGGTGCGAACGACACCGGCTAGCCCGCGATGGCCCGAAGTGGTTTGGGCAGGGAACGTTTCGAACGGTGCGGACCCAGCACCGCGGCGCCGTAGGGGCGGGTCAGCAGCTTTCGTGCGATCGCGTTGACCTCGTCGACGGTCACTGCGTCGATGTTGGTCAAGCTCTCCGACAGACCTCGGTGCTCACCGTAGTTGAGTTCGCTGCGCCCCAGCCGGTTCATCCGCGACGCGGAATCCTCGGTGCCGAGTACCAGTCCACCACACAGCGACCCTTTCGCGATCCGACATTCCTTTTCGGTGATGCCTTCGCGCGCAACGGTTTCCAGGACCTCGGCGGTTACGTCCGCGACTTCGGCGAATCTCTCGGGTAGACAGGCCGCATACACCGACAGGGAGCCGGCATCGGAGAACATGTCCACCGTGGAGTAGACCGAATACGCCAGCCCCCGGGATTCCCGGATCTGCTGGAACAGCCGCGAACTCAGGCCGCCGCCCAGGGCGGTGTTGAGCACCGCCAGCGCCCAGCGGTGCTTCCAGTGCCGCCCCGGCGTCCGCACACCCAGCAGCATGTGGGTCTGCTCGGCGTCCCGGTTGACCAGCAGCACGTCCGGCTTCCCCGGCACCCGGCCGGTCCCCCCGCGCGGACGCTGGGCGGTGGCACCGGGCACCATGTGGCGCCCGAAGTGCTCGCGGACCAGAGTGACGACCTCGTCGTGGTCGACGTTGCCGGCCACGGCCACCACCATGCGCTCCGGGGTGTAGCGCCGGACGTGGAACGAGTGCAGTTGATCGCGGGTCATCGCGGCGACCGAATCCATGCTGCCGATGACCGGGCGGCCCACCGGATGTGGCCCGAACATCGCCGACAGGAACACATCGCCGAGAGCGTCCTCGGGATCGTCGTCGCGCATGGCGATCTCCTCGAGCACAACGTCGCGCTCGAGCTCGACATCCGGCTCAGCGCACTGCCCGCGCAGGACCACATCGGCCACCAGATCCACGGCGAGCGCCAGGTCGGCGTCGAGCACATGCGCGTAGTAGCAGGTGTGCTCCTTGGTGGTGAAAGCGTTGAGTTCGCCGCCGACCGCATCGATCGACTGGGCGATCTCCACGGCCGTGCGCGTCGGCGTCGACTTGAACAGCAGGTGTTCGAGGAAGTGCGCGGCCCCGGCGACCGTCGGCCCCTCGTCGCGGGATCCGACCCCCACCCAGACGCCGACCGAGGCGGACCGCACGGACGGCACATACTCGGTGACAACCCGCAGACCGCCCGGCAGCAGGGTGCGCCGGACGGCCTGATCGGTTGCCGCTGAGCCTTTACGCGTCGGCGGTCGCAACGTCGGCAGGTGCCGCCTCCGTAGAATTCGTTGCGTCCTCTTCGGCAACCAGCACCAGCGAGATCTTGCCGCGGTTGTCGATGTCGGCGATCTCGACGCGGAGTTTGTCGCCCACCTTCGCGACGTCCTCGACCTTGTTGATCCGCTTGCCGCGGCCCAACTTCGAGATGTGCACCAAGCCGTCGCGGCCCGGCAGCAGCGACACGAAAGCTCCAAAGTCAGTGGTTTTGACCACCGTACCGAGGAAACGCTCCCCGACCTTGGGCAGCTGCGGGTTGGCGATCGCGTTGATCTTGTCGATCGCGGCCTGCGCGGCCTCGCCGTTGGAGGCGCCGACGAACACGGTCCCGTCGTCCTCGATGGAGATCTGCGCGCCGGTCTCCTCGGTGATCGAGTTGATCATCTTGCCCTTGGGGCCGATGACCTCGCCGATCTTGTCCACCGGAACCTTGATGGTGGTGATGCGCGGCGCGTACGGGCTCATCTCGTCGGGGGTGTCGATGGCCTCGGCCATCACCTCGAGGATGGTCAGCCGCGCATCCTTGGCCTGCGCCAGCGCACCGGCCAACACCTTGGACGGGATGCCGTCGAGCTTGGTGTCCAGCTGCAGCGCGGTGACGAAGTCCTTGGTGCCCGCGACCTTGAAGTCCATGTCGCCGAAGGCATCCTCAGCGCCGAGGATGTCGGTCAGGGCGACGAAGCGCCGCTCGGTCTTGCCGTCAACTTCGATGTCGTCGGACACCAGGCCCATCGCGATACCGGCGACGGGGGCCTTCAACGGCACACCGGCGTTCAGCAGCGACAGGGTCGAGGCGCACACCGAGCCCATCGAGGTGGAACCGTTGGAGCCCAGCGCCTCGGAGACCTGACGAATGGCGTACGGGAACTCCTCGACGCTCGGCAGCACCGGCATCAGGGCCCGCTCGGCCAGTGCGCCGTGGCCGATCTCGCGGCGCTTCGGCGAGCCGACGCGGCCCGTCTCGCCCGTCGAATACGGCGGGAAGTTGTAATGGTGCATGTAGCGCTTGGACGTCTCGGGTCCCAGCGAGTCGATCTGCTGGGCCATCTTGACCATGTCCAGGGTGGTGACACCCATGATCTGGGTCTCACCCCGCTCGAACAGCGCGCTGCCGTGCGCCCGCGGAATCACCGCGACCTCCGCGGACAGGGCCCGGATGTCGGTGATGCCGCGGCCGTCGATGCGGAAGTGGTCGGTCAGGATGCGCTGGCGGACAAGCTTTTTCGTCAGTGACCGGTACGCGGCACCGATCTCCTTCTCCCGCCCGGCGTAGGTGTCGGCCAGCCGGTCGAGCACCTCGGCCTTGATCTCGTCGGTGCGATCGTTGCGTTCGTTCTTGCCGGCGATGGTCAGCGCCTTGGCCAGCTCGTCGGTGGCCACCGAGGCGACCGAGTAGTAGACGTCGTCGCCGTAGTCGGGGAACACCGGGTACTCGCCGGTCTCCTTGGCAGCGGCACCCGCCAGCTCGGCCTGCGCCTCGCACAGCACACGGATGAACGGCTTGGCAGCCTCCAGGCCTTCGGCCACAACGGTTTCCGTCGGCGCACCGGCACCGCCGGCAACGAGTTCGATGACGTTGTCGGTGGCCTCGGCCTCGACCATCATGATGGCCACATCGCTGTTGTCACCCGACCCCACCACGCGGCCCGCGACCACCATGTCGAACACGGCCTTCTCCAGCTGCTCGACGGTGGGGAACGCGACCCATTGAGAAGACCCAGCCCTGTCATCGATCAGCGCGACGCGCACACCGCCGACCGGGCCGGAGAACGGCAGGCCGGCGAGTTGGGTGGATGCCGAAGCGGCGTTGATGGCCAGCACGTCGTAGAGATCCTTGGGATCCAGGCTCAGAACGGTGACGACAACCTGGATCTCGTTGCGCAGGCCGTCGACGAACGAAGGACGCAGCGGCCGGTCGATCAGGCGGCAGGTCAGGATCGCGTCGGTGGAGGGCCGGCCTTCACGGCGGAAGAACGAGCCCGGGATTCGACCGGCGGCATACATCCGTTCCTCGACGTCGACCGTCAACGGGAAGAAGTCGAAGTGCTCCTTGGGAGCCTTGCTGGCGGTGGTGGCGCTCAGCAACATGGTTTCGTCGTCGAGGTAGGCGACGACGGAGCCGGCGGCCTGCTGGGCGAGCCGCCCCGTCTCGAAACGAATGGTGCGGGTGCCGAAGCTCCCGTTGTCGATGGCGGCGGTCGACTCGAACACGCCTTCGTCGATTTCGGCTACAGACATGTATGTCCGCATCCTCTCTGGGTATTCAACTGTTTCGCGTCGTCACGCGTCCCAGGACCCCGGATTCGGCTACGGCCGTCGATCGAAGCGGCCGGGGTCAGATACCCGGCAGCCACTACCGAAGACCGTTCCCATACGGGGAGACCTGTGAGTGACGCGCCGGAGCGGCCGCGCGGACTGCGCGCACCGCACCTTCGCTGACTCTACACCGAGGGCGGCAGGCTCTCGGCAAACATCCAGGCCACACGGCCTGCCCCCGACGAGGGTCAGCGCCGCAGGCCGAGTCGCTCGATCAGCGAGCGGTAGCGCGCGACGTCGACCTGCGCGACGTACTTCAGCAGCCGGCGGCGGCGGCCGACCAGCAGCAGCAGACCACGACGCGAGTGGTGGTCATGCTTGTGCACCTTGAGGTGCTCGGTCAGATCGGCGATGCGCTTGGTCAGCAACGCCACCTGGGCCTCGGGCGAACCGGTGTCGGTCTCGTGCAGCCCGTAGCTGCCCAGGATTTCCTTTTTCTGCTCGGCGGTAAGCGCCACGAATTCACTCCATCAATCGGTCCGCGATCTGCAACGACTGAGCTCTTTACCCAGAAATGACGGGCCGCCGCGAACCGCAGCACCGTCATGGTCGGGTCGAAGTCTAGCAGCGTCACGTCGGGCCAGGGAAATCCGTCCGAGCAATCCGGACGACGGCGACGAGATCAGCCGTGGGACAGAATCGCGCGGGCCTTGACGACGTCGCGCTCCATCGCCTTGACCAGTTCCTCGACGTGGTCGAACTTCTCCTGACCGCGGATCCGGCCGACGAAGTCGACGGCCACGTGCTGGCCGTAGAGGTCGGCGGCAGTGTCCAAGACGAAGGCCTCCACCGTGCGGGTACGCCCGGAGAACGTCGGGTTGGTGCCCACCGAGACGGCGGCCTGATACCGCTCACCGGGGACGACGCTGCCCACCACTGGACCATGCCCGAGCACCGTGAACCAGGCCGCGTACACCCCGTCGGCCGGGATCGCCGAGTGCATCGGCGGAGCGACGTTCGCCGTCGGGAAGCCGAGCACCCGGCCCCGGCCGTCACCGCGGACCACGACTCCCTCGACGCGGTGCGGGCGACCCAGCGCCTCGGCGGCGGCCACCACGTCACCGGCGTCCACACAGGACCGGATGTAGGTGGCCGAGAACGTCACCGACTCGGTCTGGTGGTGCTCGACGACCAGCGACATCGACTCGACCGCGAACCCGAACTTCTCCCCGGCCTTGCGCAGGAACGCCACATTGCCCGCCGCCTTCTTGCCGAACGTGAAGTTCTCCCCCACGACGACCTCGACCACGTGCAGGCGCTCGACCAGCAGCTCGTGCACGTAGCGCTCCGGGGTGAGCTTCATGAAGTCGGCGGTGAACGGCATCACCAGGAACACGTCGATGCCCAGTTCCTCGGCCAGTTCGGCGCGCCGGGTCAGCGTCGTCAGCTGGGCGGGGTGGTTGCCGGGGAACACGACCTCCATCGGATGCGGATCGAAGGTCATCAGTACCGTCGGCACGCCACGGGCGCGCCCGCTCTTGACGGCGTGCGCGATCAGCTCGGCGTGTCCGCGGTGCACGCCGTCGAACACACCGACCGTCAGTACGCATCTGCCCCAGTCCGTGGGGATGTCATCCTGCCCCCGCCACCGCTGCACGGGTGTCAGCCTACGACCCCGGCGCCACATCGCCACTGCCAGATCCCCATCGTCAGGTGACCGTTGCCCGAAAAGAATGCCTACACTTCCTCTGGTGAGTCCGCGACCGAGCCCGGACACCGGTCCCGAGAACGGGGCAGGTGACCTGACGACGGTCGCCCAGGATTATCTGAAGACGATCTGGACCGCCCAGGAGTGGTCGCACGAGAAGGTGAGCACCAAGATGCTCGCCGAACGTATCGGGGTGTCGGCCAGTACCGCCTCCGAGTCGATCCGCAAACTTGCCGACCAGGGTCTGGTGGACCACGAGAAATACGGCGCGGTGACGCTGACCGAAACGGGCAGATCGGCCGCCCTCGCCATGGTGCGCCGACATCGCCTGCTCGAGACGTTCCTGGTCAACGAACTGGGCTACAGCTGGGACGAGGTGCATGACGAGGCCGAGATCCTCGAGCACGCCGTGTCCGAGCGGATGCTCGACCGGATGGACGCGAAGCTGGGCTACCCGACGCGGGACCCGCACGGCGATCCGATACCGGCCGCCGACGGGCAGGTGCCCACTCCCCCGGCCCGTCAGTTGTCCGACTGCACCGACGGCGAGGCCGGAACGGTGGCACGCATCTCCGATGCCGACCCGGAGATGCTGCGCTACTTCGACGCGGTCGGCATCAGCCTGGACTCCCGGGTGCGGGTGCTGGCGCGGCGCGATTTCGCCGGGCTGATTTCGGTGCAGATCGAGAACTCCGACGAGTCGATCACCGTGGAACTGGGATCTCCTGCCGCCCAAGCGATTTGGGTAGTGGCGGGTTGACGCAGGCGCCGCGAGGAACGAACGGGGCCGGAGGAAACCCGCCATCAAACTCCGCGGGTTGACGCAGGCGCCGCGAGGAACGAACGGGGCCGGAGGAAACCCGCCATCAAACTCCGCGGGTTGACGCGCGAGCTGCCGGGAACGGATCCGTTCGCCGTCAGACCTCGCTAGATCGTCGGCTCCAGATCGGCGTCGGAGGCGTATACGCCGAGCAGATCACGCGCGGAGATGATGCCCACCAGAACGCCGTCCTCCTCCACCAGTATGTGGCGGATGTGGCGGTCCGTCATCTTCATCGCCACCACGTCGACGGTGTCGGCGGCCTCGCACCACACCAGGTCGGTGCTCGCCACCTCGGCCGCGGGAACTGCGGTCGGGCTACGGCCGGCGGCCACGACCAACGCGACGTCGCGCTCGCTCAGCAGGGCAGCCGGGCGCTCGTCCTCACCCACGATGACGGCACCGACGCCGGCTTTGATGATCGCCTGCGCGGCCACCATCACCGTCGCCTCGACAGGGATCCGTACGACCGCGGCGCCGATCAGGTCGGAGACCGCGATCGATCCGGCTGCGGGCACATCGATACCAGACATGGCTACATGTTCTCATCCCATCCTGTGGATGTTTAGGGACCTCCGTCTTCTGCGGACAGGCATTGGTCCCTCCGGCTGGGCTCCCGCCGCGGCTTCACGCTCGACGCTCCGCACTACAGCATGGGCAGGACGCAACACGACCACCGATATGGTCGGGCCACCCGCATCCACCAACAGCGCCATCACGCCAGCATCCGGGGCGATGGCGGCGTCACACCGTGAAGACCGGCGGGCGCCAGTGGCGGGCCAACTCCGGGCGGTCAACCTCGTTGAACAGGCGGTTCGTGGCGGTCGCCGTCTCCAGCCGGGCCAGCTGCGTGCTCGAGCAAGAGCGCAGGCCGTGGCCGACGCCGGATAGCCGGTGTTGCACTGCGTTGTTGGACGGACCGTTCTACAACGTCGCGGGGCGGATCACGACGACTGACTTGGTCCGCTCCCCTTTGTCCTCCAGCAAGGCGATCACCCGGCCGTCGGGGTCAGTGGCCGCGTAGACACCGTCGAGCCCCGCGGCGCACAGCGGACGGCCATGGCGGGCGTCGTCCGCCTCCGCCGGGGTGATGTCACGGCGAGGGAACGCCAGCAGGCAGGCCTCGTCCAGGGTATGACTCAGGCGCGGGCTTTCCGCCAATTCTTCCAGCGACGAAGCGTCGTCGAGGCCGAAACTTCCGACGCGCGTGCGCCGCAACGCGGTCAGATGACCACCCACACCGAGGCCAGCGCCGACATCGCGGGCCAGCGCCCGGATATACGTGCCCGACGAACAGTCCACGGTCACATCGACGTCGACGAACGGCCCGGCCCGGCGGATATCGAGGACGTCGAACCGGTCGACGCGAACCCGACGCTCGGCCAGCTGAACATCCTCCCCCTCACGGGCCAGCTGGTAGGCGCGTTTGCCGCCGACCTTGACCGCGCTGACCGCCGACGGCCGCTGCGAGATGTCGCCGCGCAGCGCCGCCACCGCTCCGGCGATCGCGTCATCGGTGAGCTCATGTGCCGAAACCGACTGCAGCACTTCACCTTCGGCGTCGTCGGTGGTAGTGCTCTGACCCAGCCGGATGGTCGCGTCGTAGGACTTCGATGTGCCGGAGACCAAGCCGAGGATCTTGGTGGCCCGCTCGACGCCGACCACCAGCACACCGGTGGCCATCGGATCCAGCGTGCCGGCATGGCCCACCCTGCGGGTGCCGAAGATACGGCGACACCGCCCGACGACGTCGTGACTTGTCATCCCGTCCGACTTGTCGACGACGACGATTCCGGGTGCGGCCGTCACAGCACGATCGCCGTCAGCGCCAACCCGTCGACAACCATCCAACGACCGTCCAGCACCGTCAGCGGCGGCCCGCTCCGCGCCGCGGGATCGATCAGGATCTTCGACGAGAACGTGCCCGCCGTGCCGTCGGTGTCGACCTCGAACGTGATGTGTGCGTCCTCGAAACCCAGCCAACGGTGCGTCAGCGGAAACCACGCCTTGTAGGTTGCCTCCTTGGCGCAGAACAGGATTCGGTCCCAATGCAGGCCGTCCGGCAGGGCCTGCGCCTGCTGGCGCTCGACCGGCAGGCTGATCGCGTCGAGCACTCCGTCCGGCAGGACGTCGTGCGGCTCGGCGTCGATGCCCAGCGACCGGACGTCGGCGCTGCGGGCCACCACCGCGCCGCGGTAACCCTCGCAGTGCGTCAGGCTGCCGACGACGCCGTCCGGCCAGCGGGGTTCGCCTTTGTCCCCCTTGAGGATCGGGGCGGGCGGCAGGCCGAGCTCGGCCAGCGCGATCCGGGCGCAATGGCGCACCGCGATGAACTCGTTGCGGCGCTTCTCCACCGACTTCGCGATCAGTGGCTGCTCCTCGGGCAGTGCCGCCAGCCCGGGCAGATCGGAGTAGGTCTCCGCGGCCGCCACACCCGCGGGCAGCAGCGGGTCGATCAGCCGCCTCATGACCGCCGCGACCGCAGTCGGTCCCGGAACTGCTCGGACTGCGAGCGCATTTCCGGGGTGATGACGAAATGACCGCCGAAATCGTTGAGATAACCCGGCGCGTACTGCGGGTCGGGCAACACCTGGCGCAGCCAGCGGTACGGTTTGCGCCGGCGCCACTCGCGCGGATAGCCGACCGAGACCTCCTCGAAGCGCACGCCGTCATACCAGGTGGTGCGCGGGATGTGCAGATGCCCGTACACCGAACACACCGCGTTGTAGCGGGTGTGCCAATCCCGGGTGGCGGTGGTGCCGCACCACAGCGAGAACTCCGGGTAGAACATCACGTCGCACGGTTCACGGACCATCGGGAAGTGGTTGACCAGTACCGTCGGCATCATCCAATCCAGGTCGTCCAGGCGCTTGCGGGTGTGCACCAGCCGGTCGTGACACCAGGCGTCCTTGGTGGCGTACGGCTCGCTGGACAGCAGGTACTCGTCGGTGGCGACCACACCGTTCTCCTTGGCGATCGCCAGCCCCTCGTGCTTGGTGCCCGCGCCCGCCGGCAGGAACGAGTAGTCGTACAACAGGAACATCGGCACGACCGTCGCCGGCCCGCCCTCTTCGGTCCACACCGGGAACGGATGCTCCGGCGTGACGACGCCCATCTCGTCGCACATGTTGACCAGGTAGTCGTAGCGCGACCGGCCGAACACCTGAACCGGATCCTTGCCGGTGGTCCACAGCTCGTGGTTGCCGGGCACCCAAATCACCTTCGCGAACCGTTTGCGCAACAGATCCAGCGTCCAGCGGATCTCATCGGTGCGCTCGGCTACGTCGCCGGCCACGATCAGCCAGTCGTCGGGCGTGGACGGGTGCAGTTCCTCGGCGACGGGTTTGTTGCCGGTGTGTCCGGTGTGCAGGTCGCTGATCGCCCACAGCGTGGGGCGCAGTCTGCCCTGCGGTTGATGCGACACAACCTCAGAGCCTACTGACCCGGCGCCGCGGCGGCGCAGTGCAGTCGGGGAAACCAGAACCCGTTCTCACCCCGGCTTGTACACTCCCGGGGCAGGGTCGGTGCCGAAACAGAAGGGGGCGACATGACCTCCGCCAGAATGCGGCTGTTGGCTGCATCGGGCGCTTTGCTGGCGGCGGTAGTGGTGGTTTTTCAGGCGCCACAGCCTCCCGCGGGACCGACAACGGCGGTCGACCTGAGGTCCACCGGGATGCCCCTGGCGCCCGGGACGACGGTCGAGTCGCCGGTGCTCAATCTCACCGACCCGGACCCGTTCGACCCGTGTCGTGACATTCCGGTCGCCGCGACCGACGGTCTCGGACTCGGGTTCACACCGCCGGAACCGCAGGACGGCCTGCGCTGCCAGTACGACGCAGGCAACTACCAGATGGCCGTCGAGGCGTTCGTGTGGCGGACCTACGACCAGGCGCTGCCGCCGGACGCGGTCGAGACCGACATCGCCGGTCACCGCGCCGCGTCGTACTGGGTGATGAAGCCGACCGACTGGAACAACCGCTGGTGGTTCTCCTGCATGATCGCGTTCAAGACCAGCTACGGATTGATCCAGCAGTCGCTGTTCTATTCGCCGATCTATTCACCCAATGCCCCGGACTGCATGACCGAGAACATGCGCCGCGCCAACGAGCTCGTTCCGTACTACAAGTTCTGAGGGAACGACCTCCGGCCCCAGGCTATTCCGGGACCAGGTCCAGGACGCGTTCAGGCATATTCGACCGCTCCAGCATGCCGATCGCCTCTTCGCCATCCCACGTGTAGCGCACTCCGGCCTGCTGCAGTGGCGGGAAACTCCAATTCGCATTCTTGACCGCATCGTCGGCCGGCCCAGTGCCCCGCTGCACATGATGTGTCGACGACACGGTGACACCGTTGATGCGCTCGACGCCGTCGGCAGTCTCCAACACCACCGGCACCTCGGCGCCCAACACCGGGTGCAGCCGGGTCAGCCAGGGGGCCTCCAGAACCCGGGCCGGCACCAGCTGCCCTGAGCCGCGAAAGACATAACCCTCGTTGTACTGCGGTTCGCCGTCGGGCCGGGGCGGGTACGCGATGTAGCCGAAGCCCCTGCCGCCAGGGAACAGCGCGGACTGCCAGCAGTGTCCCCAGAATCCCTCGAGCCGGCGCACGCCCTGACGCCGGATGCGCAGGCCGGTGCCGGTGAACGGGTGGTCCACCCCGGCGACGCGCACGGTTCCGGCGGCCCGGAACAGTTGCTCGTAACGCGGGCCGCCCATCATGTCACCGACGATCGACGTCCTGAGGCTCGCGTCGGCTTCCGGCCGCAAGGTGCCCTGGATCCAGGGCGGGGCTGCCATGGTGGCTTCGACCCGGAACGCGAGATCGACCAGCGGGCCGGCGGAGTCACCTGCCAGCAGCGCCTCCGACGAGGTCTGGGCTGCCTGCCCGTCGAATTCCAGCGTCCAGGCCTGGAACGGACGCACGCAGCGAAAGCCCAGCGGCCCGGCGCCCAGCACGGTCGGGCGGCCGTCGGCCCCGGCGGCCGGCCAGGGCGCCCCGTCGGCGCGCAACCGGAACACCCGACCGTCGGCGAAGGCGACGTTGACCTGGATCTGGTGGGCATCCCAGCTGGATGCCACCGCCTCGATCCCGATCCTGGGCAGGGCGAATTCGCCGCGGTCGTCGAACACCCAGAAGCTGGCCGAGTCCCGCATCTCCGGATCGTCGGGCCGGTCGGCGAACATCAGCTCGCGGTCCGACTCCAGTCCACCGGTGAGATCAAAGGTCATGTGCGAGTTACCTTTCCGCGCTCTCGATCCACCGTGCCGCGTCCGCCAGATAGTTGGCAAACAAGGGCCGGATCGCGTCGAGATCCATTCCGAAATCGGCTGGGTCGACCTTGGTGCGCGGTTCGCGGTTGGCCGAGTTCTGCGCCCACCAGTCGGCCATACCCGCTTCGAACTCTGCCGTCACCGGCCGCCCCATCCAGCCGTAGAGGCGCCAGATCTCGCCGACTGGGTCGGCCGCCATCTCGGTGAAGTCGATGTCGAAGAACCGCTCGCCGGCCGGGCCGGACCGGAACCGGCAGACCCGATCCATCCCGGTCGACCACTGCGCGACGTTGAGCTCGCCGAGGTAGCGGCGGTCCAGGTGGTCGGTGAACCCGCCCACGATGTCGGCGTACACGTCGGCGACCGACAAGAGCACATCGGTGGGATCACGGTGCGTCATCACGAACCGGGCATCCGGAAACACCTCGTCCAGATAGTCCAGGGACAGCACGTGCGCCGGTGTCTTGAGCCGCCACGGGCGCACCGGCTCACCCCACGCCAGCAGTTTGAGTACCCGGCGCTGATAGCGGTAGGTGGAAGTGAAGTCCGCCCGCTCCACCAGCCATTCTGAGTAGGTCGGGATCTGCGCGAAGGCCTGGAAGATCTGCGACTTGAAGTCCAGCGCCATCAGGTCAAGGCACTCCATCGGCCCGTGCGAATCGACGGGAACATGAGTTCTGCTGCCCGCCAGCACTTTCGGTGCATCGCGCGGAATGCGTGGATCGGCGCCGACCACCGTGGACGGCGGCGGACAGGGCTGGGCGGACTCCCAGCTGCGCAGATAGCGCACGCCCGGGTCCTGGGCCAGCAGAAAGCTCAGCGCGGTCGATCCGGTCCGCGGCAGTCCGAGCCCGAACAGCGGCGCCTCCACCGGCACGTCGTCGATCTCAGGGTGCCGCGCATACCAGTCCTCGACCTGCAGGCGCTGGCGCAGATGCCCCAGCAGACGGGGATACACATAGCCCTGACCGCGAGCATTCAGCCGTGCCTCGGATCGCAATGCACCGGTCAGGATCTCCAGACCCTCGCGAAAGGAGTCGTCGCCGAAGTCCTGCAGACCGGTCTCGGCCCGCGCCCGGTCCAGCAGATCCCGCACGTCTCCTCCGCCCGCATGAATTCGAGACAGTACACTGCCACTAATATGAGTGAGGCGTCAAGACAATCGCGGCGGCGTTATGACAGCCCGGCGCGCCGGGCACAGGCGGCCCGGACGCGGGAACGCATCGTGTCCGCTGCCGCCGAGCTGGTACACGGATTCGCGAGTTGGGATTGGCACGAGCTGACCTTCCGGGCAGTTGCGGCCCACGCCGGTGTCGGCGAGCGCACGGTCTACCGCCACTTCCCCACCGAACGGCACCTTCACGACGCGGTGATGGCGCGCCTGGAGACTGACGCGGGCATCACCTACGACGATGTCGACCTCGACAACCTGGCCGAGGTCACGGCCCGCGTCTTCGGCTCACTGCAACGGTTTTCGGTCGGTCAGTCGATCCGCGCGCCGCAGGACCCCACGTTCGCCGAGGCCGACCGGCGCCGCCGGGACGCATTGACGCGCGCTGTGCGGCAGGCCGCGCCGGACTGGACCCCGCGGCAGCAGCGGGCCGCGGCGGGACTGCTCGACGTGCTGTGGAATCTGCCGACCTATGAGCGGCTGGTCGGCACCTGGAACCTGCCCGCGCAGGACGCCGACGCCGCCGTCACCTGGCTGTTGAACAGGGTGGTGGCACTGATCGCCGCCGGCGATCCGCCGCTGGACGTTGCGTAACCTGGGCCGGTGAGCTCCCCTGCCACCCGCGCGCAACGCGTCCTCAGCAAGGCGCTGCGGTTACCGCCGCCCACCAACGAATACCGGGTGGACCGCGGCCGCCGGATCCCGATGCGCGACGGCATCGAGCTGATCGCCGACCACTACATCCCCGATACTCCCGAGCCGATCGGCACGCTGCTGGTGCGTTGCCCGTATGGACGGAGCTTCCCGGTTTCGACCGGGTTCGGCGCGATGTTCGCGGCCCGCGGCTATCACGTCGTCCTGCAGAGCGTGCGGGGCACCTTCGGGTCCGGCGGCGACTTCGAGCCGACTGTCAACGAAGCCACCGACGGCGCCGACACCGTCGCCTGGATGCGCCAACAACTCTGGTACACAGGAAGTTTCGTCACGGCCGGAATCTCCTACCTCGGGACCGTGCAGTGGGCGCTGCTGCAGGACCCCCCGGCCGACATGGCGGCCGCGGTCGTCATCGTCGGAAACCACGACTTCCCCGCCGCCTGCTGGGGCAGCGGCGCCTTCGCCGTCAACGACTACCTCCTGTGGAGCTATGCGGTGACCCACCAAGAGGATCCGAAGAGTCTGCGCAACCTCGCCCGGCGGCTCCGCCTCCGCAGGGTGTTGGCACGCACCGCCGCCGGGGTGCCCCTGGCGGCCGCCGGGCGGGCACTGCTGCGCGACGGCGCCCCGTGGTGGGAAGGGTGGCTGGAACATCCCGACGTCGACGACCCGTACTGGGACCGGCACAAGTTCTACGGCGCACTGGAGCGCGCGACCGTGCCGGTGCTGCTGGTCGGCGGCTGGCAGGACGTGTTCCTCCAACAGACCATCGAGCAATATCACCGGCTGCACGCCCGCGGGGTCGACGTCGCGCTGACGATCGGGCCGTGGACCCACGGAGACATGTCGACCCGGGCCGCACCGCGGATACTGCGTGAGGCACTGGACTGGCTGGGTGAGCGCGCGACCGGTCGTCCCGCGCCCCCGCGCAGTCCGGTCCACGTGTTCGTCACCGGTGGTGGCGGCTGGCGCGATCTGCCGGACTGGCCGCCGGCCACCTCCGCGCGCACCTGGTTTCTGGAACCGGGCCGACTGATGGCCGACCCGCGCAAGGGGCCACCGGCACGTTCGACGTTCACGTTCGATCCGCGACGCCCCACGCCGACGGTCGGCGGCCCGCTGCTGTCCAACGACGGGGGCTACCTGCGCGACGAGACGCTCGCCGAGCGCGGTGACGTGCTGTCGTTCACCGGTGAGCCGCTGCCCGAGGATGTCTTCGTCTACGGGGCGCCGGTTGTCGAATTGGACCACGAGTCCGACAACCGGTATGTCGACCTGTTCGTGCGGGTGTCGGAAGTGGATCCAAAAGGTCGCTCCCGCAACGTCAGCGATGGCTACCGCCGGCTGGTTCGGGATGGTGGTGCGGCGCCGATGCGCCTGGTCCTCGACGAGATCGCCCATCGGTTCCGGGCCGGTTCGCGGATCCGGGTGCTGGTGGCCGGCGGTTCCCATCCGCGCTTCACGCGCAACCTGGGCACCGGCGAAGATCAGGGCAGCGGACACGGGATACGCGCGGCGACCCATACGATCCACCACGGCGGTGCCTCGCGGCTGATCCTGCCGATCGGGACCGCGTCAGCCGACTAGCCCCCGGACCCGATCAGCGACACCTGCCAGTGTCACCGAATCATGAACGGGTGCAGCACCTTCCGGCTCGAATGGCAACTCGACCCAGCTCTTGCAGCCGGCGTAGCCGTCGAGTCGCGGCAACACGACCGGCGTGGTCAGCGGCCGGGCCTGCACCACCAGCACGGTCAGCCGGTGCCTGGGCCGGAAGTCCAGCCGCTCGGCGCGCACCGATTCGTTCGTCCAGATGTGCAGATCCGCCAACTCCCCGACCCGCTCGGGCTGGTTGACCTCCACGGCGGCAACGACTTTGGCGGCTGCGCGCACCACGAACTGCGTCTCGGTGCTGTCTGCCACCGCGGCGGTGAGCAGAGTGCGGTGTTCGGGACGCACCCGCTCGGTGTGGCTGTGCGCGCCCGTCGGGAACAGCACGAACTCGCTTGCGGTGAGCTCGAATCGTTTCTCGTGGATACCGCCCTTGCGAAGCAACACCGTCTGGCGCCCGTCGAGCAGCGCCAGCACGGCCGCACCCCACTCCTTGAGAGCGGGGGTCATCGGAAGTCGAGACGGGCCCGCACCTCCGGCCGCCGCAGCGGCGGCACCGTTCTGGGCGGCTGGCGGCGCAGGGGCAGTGCGTCGAGCAGGCGTGCGGTGCTGGCCGCCACCTCGGCGACGGCCGCCTCGAATGCGGCACTGTAGGCCTCGGACGGCCGGGTGATGCCACTGACCTTGCGGACGAACTGGCGGGCGGCCGCCTCGACCTCGACGGCGGTGGCAGGCGGCTCCAGGCCGCGCAGTTCGGTGATGTTCCGGCACATGGCCTCCAAGGTAGGCGCGCCCGCGGCGGCTGACTATGGTGCCCCTGTGACCGAAGACGTCCTGTTGACCGACACCGCCGACCGCATCCGCACGCTGACACTGAACCGGCCGGCATCGCGAAACGCCCTGTCCGCCGAACTCCGCCGCCGGTTCTTCCGCGCGCTCGCGGACGCGGAGGCCGACGACGCCGTCGACGTCGTCATCGTCACCGGGGCCGATCCGGTGTTCTGCGCGGGCCTGGACCTCAAGGAACTGGGCAACACCACCGAGCTGCCGGACATCTCGCCGAAGTGGCCCGCCATGGGCAAACCGGTGATCGGCGCCATCAACGGCGCCGCCGTGACCGGTGGGCTGGAGCTGGCGCTGTACTGCGACGTCCTGATCGCCTCGGAGAAAGCGGCGTTCGCCGACACCCACGCCCGGGTCGGTCTGCTGCCCACCTGGGGGTTGTCGGTGCGGCTTCCGCAGAAGGTGGGCGTCGGCATGGCCCGCCGGATGAGCCTCACCGGCGACTACCTGTCGGCCACCGATGCGCTGCGCGCCGGACTGGTCACCGAGGTGGTGGCCCACGACGACCTCCTGCCCGCCGCGCGCCGGGTGGCCGCGTCGATCATCGGCAACAACCAGAAGGCGGTGCGGGCGCTGCTGCAGTCCTACCACCGCATCGACGGTGCGCAGACCGACGCCGCGTTGTGGATCGAGGCGGACTCGGCGCGGGAATGGATGCGCACGGCGACCGGCGATGACATCGCCGCCAGCCGGGCCGGCGTCATCGAGCGCGGGCGGGCCCAGGTGAAATGACACACCCGGAGAAGTCGGCGTCGACGGCGGATACCGTCGCGACGACACTGCTGTGGATCGCACTTGTCGTCGTCGGTGGCGTGGGTGGGTTCTTCTCACTGTTCGCGGTGATGGCGACCGACCGGTGTTCGTCCGGCTCCGACGACCCGTGCAACTACCTCACCATCAACGCCGCGTTCGCCGTGGCCTGGGGCGGGCTGGCGCTGGCCGCGGTGATCGCGCTCGTCGGCACGATCTGGGCCACGAACAGGCGAACCACGAAGTTCGTCTGGCCGCTGATCGGTCTGATCCTGGTCGTGCTGGCGTTGGGTTTGGGCACGCTGCTGCTCAACGCCGGCGTGGGCATGGATTTCGCGCGTGCGGACTTTCCTGCCGGCGAGGGTGCGCAGAAGTACGCGGGTCACGGCGCGTCGCTGTGACGACACGCACTGTCGGCGGCGGAGGCGGTCAGCCCGCGCCCGGGATGAGCCAGCGGCCGGAGAACGCACGCCAGCCGACGAACACCAACCGCAGGACCATGAAGGCCGACAGACCCGCCCAGATGCCGGCCAACCCCCACCCGTTGGCCAGCGACAACCAGATCGGCGGCAGGAAGCCGACCAGTGCGCTGAACAGGGTGGCGTTACGCATGAATTTCGCGTCACCGGCGCCCAGCAGCACCCCGTCGAGCGCGAAAACGATTCCGGCGACCGGCAATTGGGCCACCATGAACCACCACGGCACCCCGATGGCGTCCAGCACCGCCCGGTCGCCGGTGAACAGCCGCGGCAGAATCTGCGCGCCGAGCCCGAACACCGCGGCCAGCACGGCCGCCGCGCCCGTCGAGAACAGTGTGACCCGCACGGCAACCGACTTGGCGTGAACGGTGTCGCCGGCGCCGAGCGCCGCCCCGACCAGCGACTGCGCGGCTATCGCCAGCGAATCGAGCACCAACGCCAGGAAACTCCAGAGTTGCAGCACCACCTGGTGGGCGGCGACGGCGGCCGCCCCGAACCGGGCTGCAACCGCGGCCGCCGACACGAAGCAGACCTGGAACGCCAGCGAGCGGGCCAGCAGATCGCGGCCCATGACGGCCTGGGCGCGCAACACCGGCGGATCGGGTCGCCAAGCGGCCCGCTCGGCCACCAGCGCCCGGCAGAACAACAGGGCGGCCGCCCACTGCCCCACCAGGTTCGCCACGGCAGACCCCGCCAAACCCAGCCGAGGCAGTCCGAGCCAGCCGTACACCACCACCGGGCACAGCAGCGCGGAGAGCGCGAACCCCGTGACGACATAGCGCAGCGGGCGGACCGTGTCCTGCACGCCGCGCATCCAGCCGTTGCCGGCCAACGAGATCAGGATCGGCGGGGCGCCCAGGATGGCGATGCGCAGCCACGGCAGGGCGGCGCCGGCGATCCCGGCCGATCCTGCGATCGCCGTCGTGATGGTACCGGCGGCCGGTTCGACCACCGCGACGATGAGCAGCCCGAGGCCGACCGCCAGCCAGGTGGCCTGCATGCCCTCGCCCACCGCAGCGAGCCGGTCACCGGCCCCGAAGTGACGGGCCGACCGCGCGGTGGTGCCGTAGGACAGAAAGGTGCCCTGCGAGGCGACCAGGCCCAGGATCAGCGCGCCGATCGCCAGGCCCGCCAGCGGCAGCGCGCCCAGCCGGCCCACCACCGCGAGGTCGAACAGCAGGTACAGCGGTTCGGCGGCCAGCACGCCCAGCGCCGGCAGCGCCAGCCGGGCGATGGCCCCGCCCGTCGCGGGTTCAGCCAAGAGCGGTGCGCAGCGCCTCGGCCACGTCGTCGGCGGCGCCGTCCAACGAGAACCCGGCCGCATGGGGGTGCCCGCCGCCACCGAAGGACGTTGCGACGGGCGTCAGGTCGAATGTCTTGGCGCGCATGGAAACCGACCAGTGCCGAGGCTCGATCTCCTTTAGCACCGCGGCGACTTCGGCCTGTGCGGTGGTGCGCACGATGTCGACGATGCTCTCGACTTCTTCGTGCCGGGCGGCCGCCCACTCCTGATGGGGAACCACGACGTAGACCAGGCCGCGGCCGTCGAGCGCGTCGGGCAACAGCCGCGCCGACGCCAGGACCCGAGACAGCATCGGCAGCCAGTCGAACGGGTGCGTATCCAGCAACGTTCGAGTGATGCCGGCGTTGTCGACCCCGAGGTCGACGAGCCGCGCCGCCAGCCGGTGCGCCCGCGCGCTGGCCCATCGAAACGATCCGGTGTCGGTGGTCAGCCCGGCGTACAGGCAGTGCGCGACGGGCAGGTCGATCGGCAGGCCCCAGGCGTCGAGCAGATCGGCCACCAGCACGGTGGTCGAATCCGCTTTCACGTCTACGTAATTCGCGGTGCCGAACAGGTGGTTGGAAGCGTGGTGGTCGATGACGAGCACCTGCGGCGCGGTGTCCGCGAACTTCTGCAGGCTGCCGAGTCGGTTGGCGCTGGGGATGTCGACGGTCACCACCAGGTCCACGTCTTGGCGGAGATCGCCCGGCGGCACCAGCAACTGGCCACCGGGCAGTGTCTGCAGGGAGTCCGGCAGCGTGGCGGGCGCGGCGAAACTGACCTGGACGTCCTTTCCGATCCGGTCGAGCGCCTGCGCGAGCGCCAGACCGGCGCCGATGGTGTCGGCGTCGGGGAACACATGGGCGACGACCAGCACGGTGTCGGCCGCCGACAGCACCTCGACGGCCCCGCGCGCATCCACGCGGGCACCTCTCAGGCCTATGTCAGCCGTCGGATCGATCGCCGTCATCGCTGTCCTCGGAGTCGGTTTGCTTCGGGCCCCCCTCCCGTCTGCATCAGTGAACACGGTACGGGTCCATGCCGACGGATGTCGCCTCAGCCTCGGCCGGACCTCACGGGAAACCCTGCTCGCGGCCGACCTGTTCGAAGCGCTTTGTCTCGACGACCTGCGCATCGACTGAACACCAAGAACAGCGGCCCGCCCGGGGCGGACCTCTCTTCCTGCATTTCCCGGCCGATCAGTCGTCGTAGGCACCGTTGGGGCCGTTGGTGCCGGGCGTGCCGTCCGGCGAAGCGTCGGTTCCGTCACCGCCGTCGCCACCATGGCCGATCTTCCCGGCGGTGTTGCCGCCGACGCCGCCGCTGCCACCGGCGCCCCCGGCACCGCTGCCACCGAC